>Ga0181392_1000231_pt1 | contig 20650 bp, 20 predicted proteins | sample 15SPOviralmetaG_FD_130083 | JGI IMG/M metagenome (GOLD analysis project Ga0181392, IMG submission 130083) | Marine viral communities from the oligotrophic San Pedro Time Series (SPOT) site, San Pedro Channel, CA, USA - 15 SPOT_SRF_2010-09-15 | ecosystem: Environmental > Aquatic > Marine > Strait... | reverse complement strand
GAAGCGGTCTGACCAGTTGATTTATTCATTAAATCTGGATTCATCTCATAGTCGAAACCACGAGAGATAAGAAGATTAATAAAATGAGCGAAATAATTACTCTTATAACAATCTTGATTATAGACATATTGACTATAAATATCATTAAATACTTTCTGACTTTCTTCTAATCCACACATAGAAAAAGAATTCATCATTATATTTACTCCTTTCATTAAAACCTCTCTACATTCAGCGACACTATCATATCGATATGATTTCCATGATTTATCCTCGAAGAGAAATTGTAGAGAAATAATATTTCTACATCTACAAATCTGCTGTATCATTCCCCGAGGGTCGATGGTTCTACATCTAAAATAACCGAATACTTTTCTCTCCATAACACTATCTAAACCATAAACGATTTTAGGTGAGAAAATTACTTTATCGTGTTTATCTAAATCTAAATCTTTTAATACTTCCATAGGACTATCAGCGGATACAACTAAAATATCCTTATGACCTAAACGAGTTAGATCATCGCCTAATTTAATAGCGGTTCCTTTTTCATCACAAGCGACCATATATTTATCTTCACATGATATCGCTTCCACGAGAGATTTATATGAGAATAATTCTTCCGCGTCTATCCCTTTATTATGTTTATATTCATTCGAGATAAAATGATAAGGTAAGTCATTACCAGAGAAAAAATTTAAGGCGATATCGCTGATATCTGCGTCAGTCCCTACGACTAACTCCGCTCCTTGTAAAACTTTAATTAAGAATTGATAAACGATTAATCGCTTAGAATGGAGATTAGGACAATCTACGAAATACTCAATAAGAGAATTTAATTCATCAAGATAAATAACATAACCCTCGAAAGGATTATAACTTTCCTCATAATCTTCACTACTATCATTACTTCCCCAATTTCCAATCTTCATTATACTATCAATAGTTATTACGAGATTATCTCCCTCGTGTTCCCAAAACCCGGGTTTCGGATATTCGTCCGCTTCTTGACCATCTTTATAAAGATTATCATTAATTCTATCAGTTATTTCTTGATGAAACATACAATCTATCCCTTCATTTCTCATTATTCTAACTTGTTCCTCGCCTAATGTAATACGAGAAACAATAGAGATAAAAGGTTTTTCAGTTTTTTTAATGAAATTTTTAAATGCTGTTGTTTTTCCAGTTCCAGTATCGGACATAATTAACAGACAATCATGTGATAAACTTTCTTCTAAAAGAAATGTTCCATCGTTAGACGGGTCAAGATAACGCCGATTTTCTAATTTTCGATGAGGTTTAACCTTATGATTTTCAGTCGGTTTATATTTAATATAACCTAAAAAGGTTTTAGCGTCTGATACTACTGATGAAGCGGTTAAAATATTTTCTAAACAGAAGAGGGATTTATCTTTTAAATAATTCCATTTAGAATGATTTTTCTCATAATCGTAAGTTTCTCCACCCTTCTCCTCGCTATACTGGTCCCACATTTCCTTCTGGTCTAATTGTTTCATAGCGGTAGAGAAGATTAACCATTTTCGAGTATCTATGAAATAGTCAGAGGGTAAGTTATCGAGGATATCGATTAAAACACATTCATCTATGTTATAGTGATAAGCGGATAAATCTACTTCATCTTGTTCATATACTTCATGTGAGATAGAATTAATTTCATTTTTATTATTTTTCTTTAAAGGTTTAGTAATTGTTTTTTTCTTCCATAAATTATTCTTCAACCAAAGAGATAGATCCTCGGGGATAACTGAAATCCTTTTATCACTTACGATATCATAAGACCCGTTAGGGACAACTGACCCCATACCAACAACATAACCACCATCAGACCGAATATCAATCTGATGAAAATGGTTCGAAGTAGTCTTAAAATTATTATCGTATTGATAATATAGATGAAGACCGCCAGAAGCGGTTTTAATAATTAGAGTATCAGAGAATTTTTTAATTATCTCATCTACATTCCCGAAGGTCTGGATAAATTCATTTTCCGCTGAATTAAATTCTTTCTTGATAGTTCCATCTGGATGGAGTTTATCATAGAAGTCTAAATCAACAACGAAACATTTATTTATTCTTCCCGTAGGGATACCTCTACAAGTAGAGGATAAAATTAAATTAGATATAGATTCATCTCGCCACTTATGTTTATTAATAAACTTTTTCGTCTTATCGTGTTTTTTCCATTCGTCCGTAGGACTTTTAGAATTAGGGATAAGAGAAAATGTTTTAAACTTCATATTACATGAAGGAGACATATTAATTTTAGCGGACGAAGAAGAATTTAAAATCGAGGATTTCGAAAAAGAAGAAACAGAAGACATATTTTATAAACTTAAATATAAAAAAAAATAATGAATTAAACGCACTCATCTAATTTAATGAAACTCTTACAATATATTTTTTATCTGTGGATCAAGCGATAAAAAAGTATATAAAAATCTTAAATTATGTTTCATGTGATAAAAAACTTCGAGAAAATTAAACTTTTATTAAAAATAATGAAAAAACACGAAAAAATGGGATATTTTCCTCATATACCCCTCATAAAAAAATTTCTCCACGATAAAACCTAAAAAAAATAAATTAATCCCTACGATAATTACTCCCTAATTATCATTCATTAAATCTGTGATATTTTTATTATTATTAACTTCTTCAACGATTACACCTTCTCCAACTAAAAAATTATATTTCTCTACATGTTTTATCTTAAACTCCCCGATACGAGATTGATTTTTATAATATCGAAATAAACATTTATATTGATTATATGTTTTATTATCTATATATCTTGACTTAACTTTATCTTTATTATCGAGATAATATTTTTTCGCTCTTTCATTATTTTCTTTCATAAAAACCTCATTAAATTTTTTCTCTTCATGATATTGTTTCGTTTCTCTATCTCTCTTCTTATTATATTGTTCGACGATTTTTTTAATCTTAGTATCATCATATTGATTCATTTCTTTTTATATTACTTAAATAGAAAAAAAAAATACATTAAAAAACGAATAAACCAAATTGACTTTAAATGAGTATAGAATAGTCATTATGGTTTATATCTTAAATAATAAAAAAAATGTTATTTCCTTTATGGTTTATATTTCTACTGAAATATTATCTCCCTTGATCACGAGCGTTTTAGTATGTTTAATAAACATCTTCCAGAGAGTATTTACGGATGGTTTATTTACATCATCAACAGACCCCTCGAATTTACAATTAAGGCGAGCAGTCTTACCACGACCATCGAAGACAGCAACCTTACCGATAGCGAGTTGTCGAGCGATGATGAAGTTAGAAGCGTATTCCTCAAATGAATTAGCGGGGATACCACAAGCGAGAAGTCCCTTCTCTAACTCAGAGATAAAATGAGCATCTATACCGCCTCTCTTATCAGTAGTTTTAGCGGTTGATATTTCACGAGACGGCACCATCTTACCATGAAGAAAGAAATTATATTTAGAGAGACCATTAGAGACACCACTTATACCAGTTCTATTACTTCTGTTTAATGTATCCTCTTGATACAACGCCCCCGCATCTTTTCTAATTAAATAAGTCCCCGTAGCAGATGTCTGGTGAGCAGTAGAATATAATTTAGCATCAGTAGGGAGAGCGATAATACCTCTCGCCTTAGAATATTCTAAATTTAAGGGGATGGTCGCTTGTATGTCGCTCGATAACTGAGAATGGGTCTGGACACCGACAGAAGGGATATCAAACATAACTACACCTCCTTGACTGACTTTACTAATCATTTTCTTCTCATACGCTTCTCCCATATCAATCTGATGACAGATTAACTCAACATTCGAAACCTTACATGATGGCGAGAATTCAGTAGCACCAGATACACTCTCGGAGAATAAAAACCAGTTCTCCGTCGCTTGATCCATACCAGTAGCGATTTTAATTTTAGTCCCAGTATCGAAACCGATTTTAAGAAGTGTCCCATCATTACTGAGTTCTGTGATAACAGCACCATAAGCATCTTTACCTAATGTAATCGTGTTCGTCGTAGATGTATCACCATCCTTAGTATCCTTAACGAAATTAATTTTCTCACCTACAACGAAAGGACACGATTGAGGGTCTCTCTGATTATTTACACCAGCACGACACCAGACAGCATCAACCTCATCGCCCGCCGTCACCTTAGTCCCCGCATTATCTTTACCATAAAAGACCGGATTTAATCTCATTCGTCTCTCTTTTAATACTCCGTCCATCTGTCTGAAAAGGTTTCTCTCTCCCGCCATCACTAACTCGATATAACATCCGTTAGTGAGGAGATTAGGAAATACTTTACTATTTTCAGCGAATACTCCGCAGTGAAGAGGGACGCATATTTTAGCGGGGATGAAGTCAGTATCATCCCACGGCGTATCGAGAGTGGCGTTCGGGTCAGTAGATTGTCCCGCATTCGGGACTTTCATGAAAGGATTATATAAGAAATTATTACCGATGGACTTAGTCGTCCCTAATGTCCCAGATGTCGCTGGTGTCCAGACACCGCATCCCTCTCTTAACGCTCTCTTTTTCTGTTCAGTATCAGTTTTAGAATAATCATATTTCACAGATACATAAGAAGCATATTCAGTATTTTCTTCTAATAATGTTTCACGATTACCAGCATACACTCTTAGAGATGAAAATAAACTATTCGCTCCCGTATTCGGGTCTAATTGGAGACGAGTAGCGAAAGACCCTTTCACATTATCAACATCACCTTTAATCTGAGCGTCGAATTGGAGATAACAATCCTTACCAGAAAAATATTTTACAGATGGAGGAATATAAATCCCGATAGTCTGGTCTTGTGAGAAGTCTAAACCATTCTCCGCCGAAATTCTAACATCACTTTGATCCAGATTAATCTTCTGTCCGCTATCGAAAAAACCACTCATATTTATAATGATTGACTAGATAAAAAATAAAATATAAAAAAAAATAAAAAAAGGGATTAACTGAAAAACCATCCCTTATTTTCGGTTGTTGTGATAGTAAGTTTATTATCCTTTTCATCTGGTTTCATTTCTTGAATGAATGATAATATTATTTTTAAATCGCTTTTAATAATATTGATATCATTTTTCATATTCTTCATGTCTCTCTTTATCTCTAAGATATGTTTAAATTTTTCATTTTCTTTATTTTCTGATTCTAATCGCTGTATTCTCTTTCTCTTCGCTTCTTCAATCGCTTCACCTTGGGACATTAACCCCGAAGAATAAATCCCTCTATTCATTATAATATGAAATATAAAATAAATAAACCGAAAAGGAAAAAACAATTTTTTATTCGTTTTATGATATAAACCATATTGCCCTTATTATAATCATTTAAAGTCAATTTGGTTTATTTCTTCTTTTTCTTTTTAAGATGTATTTTATCAATTTTATACGCTTTACTCTTAGGATTAATCGAAGCGTATATTCTCGCCATCGCCCACTGCTCGGGAGATTTAACATGAGGGCGAACCGAAGATGGATTAGTCTTATATGCTCCTATACCTTTCTTATAAATTATCTTCAATCCTTTTAACTCATAACCCGTGATATCACTTATTTCTTTTAATGAATGTGATTCATCTCTCTTAAATTTATATTTCTTATTAAAATCCGTTTTATAAGTCATCTTTATAATGATAATTTAGATAAAAATAAAATATAATCATATAATATAAAATGAGTGAATATACTGATACTACGATAATCGAATGTAATAATCAATCATCGAGCGAAGTAAGAGCGGGGAACCTCGCCTCGCCCGCTTCATTTACTAATAAATTAGATAATTCATTACAACTAAAAAGAGGAGATAAAGTATCTGTTGATTATTGTTTCGTGAATGAGCGGGGGTGCGGAACACCGAACGCCGTAGAGATTAAAGGTATATCATTAGATAAAAATAAAACATGGAACATTATTAAAAAAGTTAGTAAGGGTGTGGAACCAGTCGCCTCTCGGTCAAGGATGGAGACTTCTTTATATCAATCTCTAATACCAGAACCGATTACGAAAGATTTAACAGACGATAAAGCGTATGTAGAGACGAATTATTATAAATCAACTAATTGCGAAGGTTATTATTTTCTGCCTCGTCGTTTCGTCTGTGAGAAACCTACTACAACCGAGTCGAATAAAAGTGCGTTATCAACAAGCGGACATCCGGATATAAAAGATATTTATTATGGTCTTAGTCATAATTCTACGAAAGCGTTAAATTCGACGAAACCGAATTATGCTGAATGGTGGAATAATGAAGATACATACGCCACGGGGAGATGTAAGAATGAAACTGGATATACAGCGGGAGATGATATCTATTCTATATGTATGACTGATTATCAACAATATTTTTTAGCGGACGGGACTGGATATTATCGACCTAAAAACGATGGAACAAGATATACGATAATATGTAGAGAGGAGATGATACAGAAAATTGATTTTAACGCTGAAACTAATACATACTGGACTACTGATGACGCTGTTAATTTCGTTGATCCAGCGTTAGGGAAATATAATATTTATAATGAACTCATAGAATTATCGCTCCCAGTTGGTTTTAATTCTCCCGAGAATATTGCTACTCGTATGACCGAACAATTACAACAGACACAAGAAGAAGAATTATATACACTCTTAGATAATGGATTACCTCAGACAGAGAGAATATGGACTTCTACTATCTCTACGAATACATTTAAACCTTTTAATTGTGCGTGGTTTGGAGGTAATGTCGAAAGTAATTACACCGCTTACACTACTGACGATGGGGCGGGTCATTTAGATGCTTTAAATTATGATTGCTCATATCAATATCTTGGAGTTAAAAGACCAGACTTATTTAAGGCGGGAAGAGATATCATGAATGGAGACGGGACTACTCAGTATTTTATTAAAAATGATATCGTTGGATCAGCGACTAATAATATTTTATCAGAAGTAATTACGGGGATAGAATATACTAAATCTAATTTAGAAAATTTATCAACCTTATTTAAAACTCAGTCTCGTTATCCAGAGTTATGGAAAGATAATCCTATATTAACGGGGACTGATTATACGATAGATAATTCTCGTTTCTTACATATAAACAGATATGATAATACTGATGGAGCGATAGAGAATATCTTAGGATATGATAACTATGAGGCGAAAGGAGACGGAATGAATAGAGCGTCTATGCCTTTCTTTTTTAAGTATGATAAATCGAATGAAGGAAAGATGACTTCGGGAGCGGAGACATCTAATCTCTCATATGGTTTCGCTACTAAAACTACACATGATAATGGAGATGGAACATTTACAGATTTCATAGTATTACATCCGGAACTGATTGGAGGTTTAAGACCTTATATATTTAAATTCGATACGAATATCGCTAAGGAGTCGAGATTAATAGGATGGGATTATCATTTTAATTCATACGGAAATACAATTATTCAGTTATATTCTGGTTATCAAGCGTATTCGTTTGATGCGACATATAATTATGGTCTTGCTTCACGGACTTTTAATGATAAACCATTAGTGGTTTCTCCCGATACTCCTCTAAATGAACATAGATATTTACCCCCTAATTGGACTGGTCCTTTAATATCTCGTATTTATTTAGGTGCGAATAATCCCTCAGTAGTATATGATGATACTTCACATTTTGGTTTTAAAGATTTACATACTCCCGAGAATGTAGGACAACCTTTTAATGCTGGAAATAACGCTGAGACTAACCCTCAGAATAATGCTACCGCTTCTGCGATATGTTATAAGATGAATAAGAGATTACAATATTGGAATTATACACCAGAGATGAGACCTTATCTCGTTGGAGATAGTAAGGCGTATGGGATACTCCCCGGAAGTTTAAAGGAACATACTGAAATAGAGAATGACGCTACGACTTATGCTGGTGCTTCATTACATGAGGAAGCGGTAGTAGGAGAACATATAATAGGATGGGGAGAAGAAAATTACTCTGCTCTGAATCAAGCGATAACACCTTACACGATTATGGATGCTCACGGAGGAATTAGTTTAAATATCGGCGGGTCTTATGATGATGAAACTTTTAATGATGGTTTATTCGGTCTCTTAGGTTTCACATATAAACAGACTAATCCATCTACAATTGATAATATTAATAATCGAGTATCGAGAATAACGAATACTAATCTCTATAATTTAGAATGGATTACAACTAACGCTCAGATAGTAGAGACACAGATACAGAATTTTGTGGTGAATAGATACGGGGCGATTATGTTTTCTGGACAGATACCGACGCCTTTAATGTTGGAGGGTTGGGTTAATCAGAAACCCGGAGGAACGGGTTTCACTCATTCTTCTCCCGCCAGATTATCTGCTTATACAATTTATCCCCCGATAACTGAAACTACTTCATCTATCGTTGTGACGGGTGAATTATTACCGAGGAGAATGGTGAGACCTTATTATTGTATTCGCTCTGATTTAGTCTTACATGAAAGACAGAAATATGTAGGAGGAAAAGACAGCGGAGATAAATTACCTATTATCGCCGTAGTGAATAAAGAGAATGGAGATGGAGATTATTTCTTTTCTGTTGATAGTCCTATACAATTCACGATAACGAATGATATAAATATCTCATCTATTAAAACATCTATACACGACCCCGACCAGTCCCTCTCTTCTGTTGGTGATGGTTGCTGTGTAGTTTATCGAGTGGAAAGGAATAAGGTTTTAGATAATTCTATAATAGAAGAAATATTACAGAATAAGATAAAGAAAAAATAAAATATATTATCTTATATATGGAGATTAATAAAATGATTACTATTCTTATTTTAAATTATATCTTCAAGGATTATGATACTTACGACCCCGATGATATTGATGATGTTGGATCAATATATTTTACAAGTGAAAGCGATGAAGAGAGATGGGATTAACAATCGAAAAATTTAATACTCTTTAATAATGTATCTTTTCTATTATGTTTCTTATTTATCTTCTTATTAATAAAGATATAATATTTAAGATGTGTAATCATGTTATCATAGTTTAATTTATATTTTTTCTCTAATACTGAGAATTTATACTCCATCCTTATTATATCTCTCATATCTTTATTTATCTCTAAACGATTAATCATTAAAAGGTTTTTATATATGATATCCTTATGAATCATCTTTACTATATACATATAAAATTTTAATTTCTTAAATATAAACCATAACGCTAAAAAGGTATCGAGTTGATGTCTCATTTATATAATAATACAAGATAATAAACCATAATGCCTATAACAATTAATATATAAGGTCAATATGGTATATTAATCTAATATAATGTCCTTAAACGACATTTAAACAGAGTAATAATGAGTAATTAGTCCTTTTTAATCTAAAATAGTGTCCTTTATGGTCTAAAAATACAATAAAATTATAATTTTATTTATATAATCACTATAATATTAGATTTATAGTGATAATATAGAGAGTTTTATATCAATTATACCCATAATAATAGATTTATAATACTTTTTATGAGTATATACCTCATAATTTTAAAATCCTACGATAAAAACTGATTTATTATAAAATTACTTTATCATAATAACACACGATAAAAACAATTACTAAAAATTTAAGGTTTTTTATATTTCTTTAATTCCTTAACATTATATCCCATCGAATTCCACATGAGTTTAAAAGTAGAAAAAGATTTAGTCGTTGATCCAGTAGGAGTTGGTCCTCCACTTCCTTCTATAAATATCTTAGTTCCCTTCGGGTTCTTTAAGGCGTCACCATCTCCTTTTAGTTTTTTTTCTTCTTTGCGTATGATTTCATCTGATTTAAAAATGTATTATATTTAGATGCTTCATCTCCTCTGTATCCAGCGATATCATCTATTAAATCATATAATTCTGGGTCTTTATGTAATTTATAAGGGAGAGTTTTATAAATAGCGAATATCTCTTTTAATGTTTTAAGAGTATTATCAGAATATATCCTATCTCCATCTTCGTCTGTCGCTGTATCAGTTGTTCTCTTTTTTAAATTGGCGACTATTTCTTTAAAGGTTTGTTTTGGTAAGAAATTTGTTTTCTTCTTTGGTGCTGATGCTTTCTTCTTTGCTGGTTTCTTCTTTAATGTATTTGCTTCATCCATCTTTTTCTTCAACTTTTTCTTTATTAATTCATCTGTTCTCGCTGTGCCTCTACCGAATTTAAAAACCATGCTATCTTCGTTTATCTTTGTATTTAATTCTTTTGATGTCTCAGAATTTATCTTATCGAATAATTTATCAATCATATCATCCATCTTATCTTCATCAAGACTACCAGATATTCTCTGCTTATTTAATTTAATTATTTCATTATATAGTTCTGTCTGTTTCTTTAATATCCATTTAAACCCGGGACGCTTCATGAAGTCAGCGTCAGATACTTTACCGCTCGCTTGTGCTTCTTTAACTTTCTTCTGTATCGCTTCTTTCTTGCGTGTCTTTGCCTTTTCTAATGCTTCATTATCGAGTTTAAATTGGTCTGCCTTTGCTTTCTTCGCTGGTGCTTTCTTTACGGGTTTCTTGGGTGCTGGCGTAGGTTTCTTCTCTGCTGATTTAGGTTTAGTAATCTTGTATCCTTTACCTTCTAATGTCTTCACCATGTTCATCTCACTTGCTCCCTTTCTCTCTGTTGCTTTCTTCTTTGCTTCTGCTTTCTGTGCTTCTGTTTTAGGTGGAAACATTTTATCATAATCCGCTAATCTTATCTGCTTACCCATGTCTTGCGTATTCGGGAGAAATACTTTATTCTCGTGATTTATCGTCCCGTGTTTTTCTAAAAATTTAATCATTTCTCCTTGTCCCTTTAATCCCTTAGGGATAGTAATTTTGCTTCTCTTATTAAACATCCTTACAAGTTTGCGTAGTTCAGAAGATTTCATTTTATCACTCATTAGCGTTATATTAATTAAATATAAATAAAATCTATGTAAGTAATATAAAAAAAGAATGCCGAAGAATAATACGATAATCCATAAATCACATTCTAAAAAAGACCTCTTAGAATATGTTAAAGAATTCGATATATGTATCGGCGTCTCTATAAAAAATAATAAATATGAAGTCGCTACAACTCTCTGGGATATGTTATCTAAGACAGATTATCTTTTTATTGATCCAGATAATTCATTACAGATTAAAGATATTACTGAATTAAGAAAATTTTTAACCTCACCTAATCCTAAAAAAACTATATCAATTAAAGAAAAAAATGAAGAGATATTAAGAGCGAAAAAAATTATCCATTATTGTGATAGTAATTTTTGTATAAAGAATTCATTATTTACAAGTAGAAGAATATTATATGAAGAAGCGAAATTAAATTCTATTCATGGAGATATACCTATCGTGAGAAAAGCGAATCGAAAATTAATGAATGACCCTTTTAAATTATATACGATTGAATGTAAGATATCTCCATTAGTTCAGAGAGAAATAGATATTAAGAAACAATTAAATATTAAGACATCTAATTATGAATGTAAGATTAAGTTCGGTTCATTCATCATTAGTTTCGATTAAGACTTCGTTTATTTCTCTGGATTTTTTTTCTATGTAAGTTTATAAAATGAATAGAAAATTAAAAGAAGATTTAAAATTTGGATTTGATAGCGAAGATAGTTCTAAGAAATATCTGGAATATGTTTATGGTCCTTTAACTAATACGAGACATGAAGGGGATAAATTTGCTAAATTCGATTTTTATAATGAAAATTTTAAAGTAGAATTAAAGACGAGGAGATGTAAGTTCGGTCAGTATCCCGATTTATATTTTGAGAGAGGTAAGATAGAAGAGGGGATAGAATGGTTGAAGAATAATCCAGATGGAAGATGTTTCTTTTTATGGAGATGTATTAACGATGGATGGGGTAAGGAAGGTTTTTATTATTGGGAATATAATAAAGATGAAGTAGATATTAAATGGGGAGGGAGAAACGATAGAGGAAAAGATGAATATAAATTATTAGTAGCGATTAAGAATGAATATATTAAACCTTTATTTATTTAGTCTTGTTCATCCTTAACATAAACATTTTTTATAGTCGATATATCAGTCCCCATTTTTTTAGATAATTCTTTTTCTGCTTTCTTAACATCACCTAATAAATCAGTTGCGACTATTTTTCTTAACATGGTTGTAGAGATACTTTTATTTAAATATTTTTTAGATGTCTTAATAAGTAATTGAGATAATCCATTACGAGAGAGAGGGAATATAATATCATTAACTTTAAAATCCATTCTCTTGATATACATACGAAGGATTTTTTCTAAATCTTTTGGAATATTTAAAATCTTCTCTTTATATTTTTTACTCGTTTTATAATCGTTCAAGATGAATTTTAATAATCCCTTCTCCATTACAAGATAATTATTATCTTCTTTATCTTTATTCGATAATTTATTATATTGAGTTTTCTTTAATAATATCATGTTAGATAAATCATTTCTTAAAGGTATTCTTATCAAGATATTTAAGATAACATAAACCATAAGGAGATTCTCTTCTTTCTTGGAGATAGATGATTTCTTTTTTAATTTAGGTATATTTAAATCATTAGATATATCCTTTATCATCTTCTTTATCTCATCTAATTCTACGAAATTATTTTTCTGTTTATCGCTTATGATACCAGATGAATTATCATCAATATATTTTTTATTTAATTCATCTCTAATTTCATTATATTCTTCAACGATTTTTTTATCCTTCTTAGTCATAAGATAAATTATAATCGAATTATAATAATTTCTCTGAGTTGTGAAATGTTTTTCACTTAATTTTTCTTTAACTTGATCTATATCTTTTAAGAAATTTAAATTATCTTCATTAAATATCTTCATGAGTTTCATAAGATTACCCACATACATCTTAATAGTGCTGTCTTTTATATTCGGTCTTGCTTCTTTAATTAAATCTGTTAGTTTTTCTCTATTCATTTGTTATATAATTAGATTTATATTTTAATTTTATAAGATTAAAAATCGCGAAAAATAAATAAACCATATTGCCCTTAATTTATAATAAAGATGTCATTATGGTTTATATATAATTAATAAAAAAAAATGTTTTATCCATCTTGGTTTATGTGAAGAAAACATCAACTTGTCCGTTGCGAATAGTAGCGTTTCTCGATACTTCGAGATAACAATATTGAGTATAAGTCCCAGTCGTTAAACCTTGTCCCGTCCCCGCTGTGTCCAGAGCGTTCATATGTAAGTCTATCCCCTTCGTGCCTACTCGTTCTCCTCGGTTCAATCGCCATCCTTGCCAGAATAGATGACCCGCTAAATTATTAGTTTGACCTCTGCCCTCATATTTTAGAGATGCGGTCGCGTCTGGTGCTAATGCTTCTCCACCACTCGAATAAACTTCACGAGGGACATACATTTGTTTTTGTTCTGCGTCTCTTAACTGATGAAACTGGCGAGCGGAATTAGATACAATCTGGGGATATAAAAATCTTTCATTATAAAATAAATTACTTTCTAATTTACCTACTGCTTTGCCCGTCTTGTTCATGGAGAGTGCTTTATAATTATTTAGAAGTTCTTTCTCGCTCTTATTTGATCCAGTCTCTACTGGGACATATCCAGCGAATGCTCTTAATACAACACGACCCGCTCCGCCGACTTGTCTAACATTACTCATAGAATTATCACTATCGTCTCCCGCTGATGTAATAATCTGGCGAGATAATATGAAATCATTATAAGCGAAATTATGATTTTTATAATCCTCCATCATACTCTCCATCCTCCCCGGATAAAAGATATGGTCGGAGATTAATTCGAGAGAGTTTTGGTCTATCAATACGGCGACATCTGCTTCACCATCTCCCGCTTTATTTAGAGATATACGGCGATTAGTTGTCTGTGCGAATGTTAATTCTATCTGGACCCGGTCATTACCCATGGCGAAGAGGGGGAGATGATTGCCCGATTTTAAGAAAGGAAATAACTCATAGAGAGGGATAGAGTAAGATGGTGATAAATCTTTTCTATCTGCGTCGCCAGCGATGACTTGGAAATTGTGATGAGTTAGTCCTTCTGCTGATGCTCCCGTGCTCGTCCATCCACCTCCGGGGGTTTTAGTGTATTCTTTACCATTTTGGAGACCATAATATTTAGAATCACTCTTCTGCGATTGGTCGCCGTCAGTAATATCATAAGTCATACCGAAATCCATACATCTACCATCACTATACTGATGTCTCTGGGTCTGTGTATCACTTGGAAGAGATAGAGATTTTAGAGATTGGAAATGAGAAAACTCCTCCATGTCTGAAAGGACACGACCCGATGAAGTTTTTAATACTGCCCTCTGGATTAAAGAAGAGACACCGATATTAGGAGGAAAAAATCCTCTTGTAATACCAGCGGGAGGGGTGAGAGATAAAGCGATAGTTGATCCAGCGGAGAGAAATCCCTTCGGTTCTAATTCGAAACGAGCGAATAAATTATTAGATGAGAAAACGACTGGGCGAAGGACATCGCTCTCGATTTCTTGTGATGTATCTACTGGGAGACTTTCTAACTGAATAATACTTGGTTGCGATGATGTATCTGGTGCTTCTTGGGACATATTTTATAATGATATATCACATAAAAAAATAAAATGAAAAATATTAAAAAAGAGGAAATTATTGGATTACTTGGATGCCGTTAGGGGAAAATGCTACATTCATCTCACTATTCACGAAGATAAAAACAGAGTGCGGATGGTCAGTAGTTAAATTACTATCGATAGTTAATCCCCAGTTCTGAGTAGAAAAATCACTCCCCATGCCTCCGAGTTTATCATACGAAATACCTAATCCCCATACTTGTCCTCCATCGGGGACACGAGTAGATATCATAGTATCTGTCTCAGTTGCGTCGCTTGTAATATCTCTATTAGTATTTACGGGACCGACCGCCATACTCATGTTTTTATTAAATGGAGATACTGCCGAAACATAATCAGCGATAACTACTGGATCAACCGCCATTTGGTCTTTATTGTTTCTCGTGTTATTATTCATCTCGAAATGTTTAGGATATAATGCTCCGCCCTTAGTCCATACTACCTTAGAAATATTTGCGACGCTCCCGTCTTTATTCGTAGGATAAATAGTCTGGTATGAGTCGAAATTTCGATTATTTAAAAATTGAGATGGAATGAATGAAGAGAAAACACTTCTAACCTTACTTAAACCGAGATTAAAAGATATGTTCGCTTGCTGAGAATTAATAGTATCATAGTAAGATGTGATAGATTGATAATTAAATACACCCGAAGACCCCATCGAAGATATTTCTGCTGGCGTGTAGTCCGTCACCTCGACGATTAATTTTAAATCGCTGAATTCATACCATGCGTCAGATAATCCAGTTGCGTCGCCAGCGACAGCGTATATCATTTGACTATCACTTGCTAATGCGAGGGAAATTTCTAATCCCCCGAGTTGTCCGTCATTAAGGGGTATATCGGTCGTCCCGTTAAACAGACCACACGGGAGCGGGACGGAGAAATCATTTTCTACACCGGAATAAACTACACTATCATTAAACGCTGTTGCGTTAGATAGAGATAAAATAGTTGTATTCATATGAGTATTCATATCATCTACCGATGCTCCGAGGGGAATGAAGTTATTTAAAAAATGTGCGTAGTGTCTAATGTTCTCTATCGTCTGTTGATGTTTAATGCTTCTCGTGGTTAAACTCTCGAATGCTCCATAAACACCGAGACGCTCATTAACCGCCATAGGGTCGCTACCGATTGCGGGAGGCGATGCGTCGTCTTTATAAAATCTAATCTTACCACATACACGGACAGATGAAGGGCGGAGAGTTGCGTTCATCGATGGGACTTGGAAAATTAAATTCGCTATACCCTTGCGGAAACTCATTTTACCATCTGAGGGAGAATTATTTACGGAAATCTCTAAATATCTTGATGACATGTTTATAATGAAATATATTTAAAAATTTCGTTGAAGAAATCTTAAAAAAGAATAAACCATAAAGGGAAAAACAATTTTTTATTTATTTAAGATATAAACCATAATGACTATTCTATACTCATTTAAAGTCAATATGGTTTATTTAATTCTATGAAATTATTTTCTATTTAAGTAATATAAATAATGGCGGGATTTCATACTAAAACATTTTTAAGACACGATGATTATATGACCCCGAAACACGCTTGGGAAGATATACAAGAATATATACCGAAAGATAAAATTATATGGGAAGCGTTTTACGGAGATGGAAGTTCTGGAAAATATCTCGAAGAATTAGGATATAATGTGATTCATGAGAAGGAGGATTTCTTCTTAAATAATAAAGGAGATGTTTTAGTTAGTAATCCACCATTCACATTATGTAAGACTATATTACCTCGATTAAAAGAATTAGAAAAACCTTTTATCTTGATAATGCCGTGTTCTAAATTAACTACTTCTTACATAAGAGAGACTTTCATGAATGCGGAAGATAAATTACAGATTATAATACCTCGTAAGAGGATACATTTTATTAAAAAAATAGGTGGAGCGGATGGAGATATCCCCGAGGGGTGGAAAAATGCTTGTAATTTCGATTGCTTCTATTATTGTTATAAAATGAATTTACCCAGAGACATTTTATGGTTGGATAAAAAAGTATAAAAAAAAACCGATTTTTTAGTAATTATTTTTATCGTGTAATTGTAAGATAAACATATTTTATAAAATTATCAGTTTTATCGTAGAAAAAGTTTTTTAAGAGGTATATACTCATAAATTATTCATCATTTTCTAATTCAGCGATAATCTCATCTTTAATTAAATGATATAATTTTCCGTTTAATGCTCTGTCCATGGCGGTTTCTCTGTTCCATTTTTCGATAGCGTCATCTTGATGTTTCGGTTGTCCTTGTCTTGTAGGTCTCGGGGGGATAGGTCGAAAATCTGGATGAAGTTTAACTTTATTCGCTACATCAACTTTATTGTATTTTTTCATTTTTATAATCTATCTTAGAAATTTTTTTTATTTCTCATATTATAAAAAAGATGTCGTTAGTAATTACTGGTAATAAACTCACTCAATCTGGTGTTAAAGATATAGGTATCGCTCAGTCTCCGTATCATTATCGTAATTCGTTGAAAGAAACTATCACACTCTCCCCCGATAGTGAAGTCGCCGTCCAGTCGGTTAAATTAAATAAAGGAGAAGCGATACATATATCTCCCGATGATGGTTTTTATGGTAATTTCGGTATAGACCTCGCTAAAATCAACGATGGATCAACGACCGAAAATACAACCGCTATGCCCGTCTGGGGGTCTATCGGTTTAACTGATGCGGGTAAGGGTGAAGATGTAGGATTAATCGAATTTTCTAATAGAGTTTCAGAGGCGTTAAAGATGGCGTTTCCTCATCCTAATGTCGCTTATCGTGAGAGTAGCGTATTACCGAATTCATTTTATCCTCAGTCGGATAGAGAATATAATTCTACTACGGGTGCTTTCGAGGGTTTCGCTCTTACTATGAAACAATCTCCGAGTAGTGAAGATATAGAAGTAGCGGGAGATATAGAAACTTACCAGAAATGGTATGATGATGAGGATGCTTCATTAACATGGGATAAGGCGACTAAAAAAATATCTTCATCTACAAATGCGGAGGACTTTTCACACGCCACAATTGATATGACTGGATCTCTCACAGATTATCCAATCAGTCTTAACACGGGTAATATGAGAGTAGATTTAGATGGTGTCGTCACAGATACAACAGACTGGGAGGTTGTTAAAGGTTTCGCTTTCGGTTTATGTAGAGACCAGAAACATGGAGAAGGAGACCAACCAGTAGAATATTATGAGAGTGCGGGGACGCTCCCCCAAGATAAAACATTCGCTAATAATTATAATGATGTCTCTTTCGATTTCGGTGTTTATGCGATACAAGATGCGAGCGATAGTAAATTTTATCTTCATATAGGACAGATGAGCGTGAAAGATGGAGATATAACTAAATTATCGATGAATGAAGTTAAATATTACGGATGGACAGAACCTTATCCGGGGGATGGTCCTTTATACGCTACTAAATATGATTTATCTGGTAATGCTGATAAGATATCTCAGATATTATTTAGAACTGAAAACGAGATATTAAGGATATATGTTAATCAAGGTGCGAAATCTACAAGCGATAATCCTCTCGATGACCCGAACTGGAAATTATTATGCTCTCGTGATATGTCCCCTTATTATGATAGTAAGGCGGGAGTTAATTATAAATTAAATTATCCTAAACCGATTTCACAAGGATGCTGGTGGATGTATCCTAAATTCTGTCTCCCAGAAATTTCATCTCATTTATTTTTATCTGCGTATTCGGGGATTAAATCTTCTGCTATATCTAATCCATATTTTAAAAGTAAGTATTCATGGAACGCTCGAATGATAGATAATCTTACAGATGAAGAGGTCTATAATGTTGATAGTAGATATATGAACCAGATGACTAATACTGAAAAATTTACATATAAGGGAGTAGGAACAGATGAAATGAAAGATTATGTATTTACTATCATATTAAATGAAGATAAGAAATTTTATATCCCTACTAATCTCGCCTCAGACCCTTATATGAGTCGAAAATTAGGATATGGAGATATTCACATATTAAGACCGGATATAAACGGGAACGCGTTAGGAGGTGAAGACGCTGATAAGGGATGGAGTTATGAACCTACGACCGCTCCTCAGATTTTAAATTCTGGGTCTTTATTTATTCGTCTTGATAACTTCACACAGAAATCGATAAATGGTGCTGTCGGTCGCCCTTCTAAAATCCTTTATACATTACCACAACAAGACCAAGGCGGGGGGTCTTCTGGGATTTTATATTACGAACCTCACGACAGAGTATATGTGAAACTCGGGAACGGAAGCGAATTAACATTAAATACTTTCGACATATCTATATGTGATGAGAATGAAATTTTAGCGACATCATTACAAGACCAGACTATTATTACTTTACATTTTAGGGATAGACCTCATTTAAATTAAATATATTTAATCATATACATGAAATCAGTTATTATTAAGAAGTCTCCAAAAGAAGGGAAAAAAATGGTCGCTATATTCTATGAAGACAAGAAGAAAAAAAAGACTATTCATTTCGGTGCTGATGGTATGAGTGATTATACTAAACATCGAGATGATAAGAGAAAAGAAAGATATTTAAGTCGCCATAAGAAGAGAGAGAACTGGAATGACCCGATGACCGCTGGATCACTCAGTAGATATATCTTATGGAATAAACCAACATTAAAGGCGAGTATCGCTGATTATAAAAGGCGTTTTAATTATTAGTTTTAATTATACTTTTTTATCGTAATTAATAGAAAATATTAATAATATATAGTAATATAAAATGGATTTAATGCCCGAAGTGATAGAGACAGAACCAGAAATCAACGAAGAAGAAGAAATAAAATTAGATGATGAAGATGATTTCGATTCTCAAATAGTCGAAGAAAAGAAAATACCCCAGATAAAAAAGGAAGATATTTTTTTCAGAGAAGGTGAGGTTGAACCGATACCGAAACCAAAAAGAAAAAAAAGACCTCCCATGAGTGAGGAACATAAACAGAAATTAGCGGAGGCGAGAGTTAAAGCGTTAGAAACAAGAAGGAGAAACTCACAAGAAAAGAAAGAACTGAAAGAATTAGAAAAGAAAAAGAAACAAATAGAAAAACAAAGATTAAAAGATTTCGTTGAAGGAAAAGAAACAAAACAGATAGAAACTCCGCCAAAGGTTATGAAAGTTGTAGAAGAACCTCGAAAACCAGAACCAATAAAAGAAACACCTAAACCAGTTAAGACAAGAGAATATATTACAAGACAAGAATTAGAAGAAAGTAATTTAAAAGCGATACTCGCTTATGAAGCGATAAGGAAACAGAGAAAACAAGAGAATCAGAAAAAACAACAAGAAGAGAAACAAGTAGAACAAGTGAGACAGAAAATACAGAGGGCGATGCCGGATACGAAAGCGTATTATGGAAGAGATTTAAGAGATGATTATTTTAATAATTGTTTCTAAAAATTTTTATATAAATTATTTATATCATGGAGAAATTTACTATCGCCGAGTTAGGTGTATTTTTAGGAGTAGTAGGAGGAATTTTAACAAGTGTATTATTAACTATACAAAAATCGAAATGTGATAAGATAGATTGTTTATGTATTAAGTGTCATAGAAAACCCGAATTACAAACGAATACATCTCAACCATAATTATTTTTATTAGTAATTATAGAAAATAAACCATAATGACATAAGATACTATAATGAGCGTCAATATGGTTTATTATTTATAAATAAACATATAAAAAAATGTTTTATCCTTTTCGGTTTATTTATTCATTATTTTTTTTATCTATTCTTATTATAAAGAATGGAATCAAAACCACGAAAAAAGAAAGTCCCGAAGGTCTTAAAAGTTAATGATGTTTTAGAGAAGAATAAATATAAACCTATTCATGAATTTCTCCCGAAACCTCAATTTTTAACTTTAAT
>Ga0181392_1000222_pt1 | contig 21087 bp, 31 predicted proteins | sample 15SPOviralmetaG_FD_130083 | JGI IMG/M metagenome (GOLD analysis project Ga0181392, IMG submission 130083) | Marine viral communities from the oligotrophic San Pedro Time Series (SPOT) site, San Pedro Channel, CA, USA - 15 SPOT_SRF_2010-09-15 | ecosystem: Environmental > Aquatic > Marine > Strait... | reverse complement strand
CCAGCAACAAAAGACCGTGTATCACGGGACTGCATTACAGCCATATTTATTCTCCTTTATAGGATTTGTTGATAAGAGCTTTACCTTCATCGGTCTTAGCAACTGCGGCATAAGCTACAGCATATTGGCTCTTCTTGATTTTGTTTTCGTCCATATAAGACTTAACGAGGGCATCTAGCTTGTCCTGTGCTGTAGCGAAGTTGCCATCAGCATCTGACTTACCAAATTCTTCCATAGACTCTCCGAATACTGCATCAGCACCCTTCAAAGCTTCCATGACTGTTTCATCTGCATCGAACTTAGCAATAAGTGTTTTAGCTACGTCGATGTTGAAGTTAGGTAGAGCTTCTTCTGCACGTTTAGTCAGTTCAGCATCTGCCTTAGCAACTTCAGCTTCTTCCAGAGCCTTAAGGATAGGCGCAGGGATGTCAGCTTTGTTGATTTGCTCACCGTCGTACTCTACATACTCAGGTTCAGCTTTCTTCTCAATTACGTCAGCTTTTATGACATAACCATTCTCGATGAGAGACTTACGAAGACGCTCGTTCTCTTCCTTAAGGGCAACTTCAGAAGCCTTAAGAGTTTCGATTTCAAGCTCTTCAGCAGTTGCATCATCAGCTTTCTTCATGTCCATGTTGTACATCTTCATGGCTTCTTCTTCAGACATACCTTTATCCATGTATGGCTTCAGTTTGGCCTTCAGATCATCAGACATTTTTTCTGTTACTTCATGTTCCATAGGTTCTCCATTGGAATTATCACGCTTGTACAAGGAAACCATTGCCTGTGCATTTGCTGGACGATCCACCAAAGACAATTCCTCCAGTTCAAGCTGTTTTAAAAGGTTAGGCACTATAGTCCTCCTTGATTGCACGACCCCCAATAGAGAAGGCCGCAAGTTCACCAGACTTAACCTTCGCCCAGACATTATCGTCATAGACTTTGAAAGCTACAATCCAGCCTTCACGGTCACTCTGGATGCCAAGGGATTCACCTATCTCTTTGGTTATAGGCATGGAGTGGATAACCGCCCCAATCTGATCCCCTGTATGCATCTGCTTACCGACACGAATATGCTCCATAAAGCCATTGACAGCCTTAACGAGTGTGTCAGGTTCGATTACGTCACCTTGACGGTCAACCACTGGCTCACCCTTCTCAGTAACGACTGAGGCCCATCCATAGACTAGACGCTGTTCGTCATCTGCCTTGAGGATTTGACCTTCAACACTTTTAGTAAGTTCGGACACTGATGTTCCACCTTCCCACATACGACAAGACCAGTAACCTGCTGTAGTCTTATCTTTCTTGGTATCGCAAGAATGACGGGAGCGGAAATTAGCTCTGGCTTTAGGGTCATCTCGACGGATCTCCATGTTAGGATCTCCAAAGGCAACTCGCTTTACCTTATCACCATCTTGCACGAATACTTCAAACTTCTTGTTGCCACCTTGAATACGACGAGGCTTGTTTAAAGTTACTTTCTCACCTTGGTACTCAGCCTTAGTGAACTCTTCCTTCATCACTTCCTGTACGATAGCTCTGAGAGCGTCTAAGCGGTTCACTGATGGCTCTTCAGGATCTTCAGCTACCTCATCACGGGAATAGTAAGCTAGGTACTCTTCGTGGCTACCACAGGGCATATATACAGCCTGTCCCATACCATCCTCATGTACGTGGATCTTACCTTCACAACCCATGTCCATACTTCTAGCTCTGGCTTCCATCTCAGTAGAGAATACGTCATTAGCTAGTTTAGCTTTAGTTACTGACTTCTTACTGCTAGATGGGTGTCCTGATGGCAGTAGGTCTTTGTCGTGATTGGCTTTCTTAGCACCCGTGACAATCTTAAGGAAACTATTAACTCTAGCCATAGCCCACTGCTCAGGGCCAGTCACATTAGGGCGTACTGACTGAGGGTTTGTACGGTAGGCACCTACACCTCTGTCATAGACTGCCTCAAGCATACGCATAGTTACCTTATGCTTAGACTTCTTGTTATGAGCTTCCATCTTGTTTTTGAGGGCTGTCTTTGGCATCTTATAACCTTAAGCTGTATTCTTGACTAGGACGCCTTGGAAGGAAGCCCCTATTGCGTTATTAGTTGTGTTAGTTGAAACCCTGCACTCTAAGTCAGTCTTCTCGTAGAACTCTTGAGGGTACTCAAACTTTGTAATTAACTGGTTGCTCTGCAAGACACTAATAAGTCTTGTGCGGAAGACATTAGTTCCATGATCTCTGCTTCTAAAAGTACAAGTTGCAGTTTTATTTGCTTGAGATAAGCCAGCAGTAAAGTTAATATCATCAACGTATAATGTGTAACCAGCAGGTACTGTGTATGCAGCTATCTGTGTCTGATTACCAAGGTGCAGGTTAGCATAAATTGTAGTGTTTGGTACACCACCAGTAGCACCAGAAGAACCTACATAGATTATACCACCAGAAGTACCGCCCGTTCCACAGAGAGTAACAAAAGCTCTATATATCCTTAGGTATGAATTTTGAGTGGCTACTTGTGTCTGACCGTTAAGAAGAACTGTCTCTTCTACCTCATCGTAGTTCTCATCTAAACCTTGGATAATAATACTGTTAGCACCTGTACCACCATTAGCATCATTTGCACTTGTGCTGCTGACAAACATTGTAACGGCGCTTGTAGGGTATGGGAAATCACCACCTTGTGACCAGACAGTCTCCTCATCACCATTTACATCTGGGTTGTACCCAAACTTATACAGGGTTCTGTGACCTTTGGTATGACCCTTGGAGATTGCCAGATCTGTATGTTCGTATATACGTTTGGGCCAACCGCCAAGCATTTTCTGTTCTACCTGTTCAAAGAGTGTGTTAGGATCTGTTGCATCTTCTACGTCAGGTCTTCCAGTAAGTATGCCATCGGTTACTAGAGAGTAGTTTTGGCTTATTGCAGTAGAGTTTACTTCTGGTGTACCTGTAACGACAGGTGAGGTAGCAAAACTCTCATCTTCTGTCATTGTGGCATCTGAGACTACAGGAGAACCTGTGCTAAACCCTGATGCTGTTAGGCCGTGGTCTTGAGTTAGTGCCGCTTGATTAGCTACAGGAGAGCCTGTGACAAACCCTAGTGCTGTTAGGCTATGTTCTTGAGCTATAGCTGTAGATGAAACTACAGGATCTTGAGTGACTATAGCTACAGGAGTTAAGGCATGTATCTGAGCTATTGCTGTTGATGCTATCTGGGGATTAGTTGTACTAAATCCATTCGCACCAATAAAGTTGTCATTAATTAAGGGGTCACTTGACTGAGTGAGTAGTAGGTCAGTATTTTCCTGTAGTATCCTGCTTGTCATTATACATGACCTCTATTATGCAGGATCAGGGATACCGATAGTAAATGACCCTAGAGAGAATGTGTTACCTGATGCTACAACCTGACTAGCTGTCAAAGACCCTGTAGCTAACAGTCTAGTATTGGATACGTCTACAATAGCATAATGAGTAGCTGTACCGTTACCTGTCACTGACCCATCTGAGATAGCTGCAACTACAACCTCACGACCGCCACCTGATCTGTCAGAAGGGGCAGCAATGGAAAGTGACGTAGAGTTACCTAATGTGTGAGTAGAGGTAGCCTCAGTGTATGTTGTAGCTTCCTGAGAGGTTAGGTCTATACGAGAGGCCTCAGTATCAAGTACAGATAGCCCATTGTCAAAAACTCTGTTATTAAGACTGGGCATCTTCTGGCTCCTCTTGTGTTACAGGTGCAGCGTCTGCATCATATCTTAGTTCAGCTATATCCATCAAGTCTTGGATAACCTCTGGATGATCACTTACGTTGATGTCTGCGCCATTCAGGTTCCGTAAGAATGCTGCAATCTCACGTAAGTCATGTGGAGCTACATCACCAGCTACAATAGTTGGCATCATATCATAGTTCAGACCGTTCAACTCCCAGAGGCGCTCGACAAGCTGTTTATTAAGGACATCAACAATAGCTTGGATATAACTCTCTAATGCACGAAGGAACAGGTCTGTCTTACTCTTGGAGAGGGCATAAGAGCCAGTATTACCACCACCAAGCATAAGAAACTCAGAAAGGACACTACGAGCAATATCATGCTGGTAACGTCTTACAATAGGATCAATGTCAATATTACGACTACCACTAGAAGACATAAGCTCAACATCTACCAGCTTCTGATTGGTAGGCGCTCCGTCTTTATCGGGATAGGTGTCGGAAGGCAGAATAATGTATCCTTGCTCATTGAACTTGACATCCCTGAGAATAGATTGCAGGTTATTGACAAATCCAGATTGTGCGGCTGTTGCATCCCCTGACAAGTACTCAGCAGGAATACGAGCAACAGGGATACCAGCAAGTTCCCTCTCAACTGCTATAGCCTCAATAGACTGTAGGTTATTGACATATTCATAAGAAGTATAAGCATTGCGAAGTATAGAGCGCCCAGCAGGGTCACCATTAATCGTTGTCGTGCGGTAGTACAGACTTTTACGAGTAGGTATATAATTAGAGTTGTTATAGCCCGACCCATCCTGATAAATACCTTTGACATCACCAGTCTGCTGATCTACATCAAACCTAGAGATTGTCCAAGGCGCACGAATAGCAATCTTCCGTACACCCATACGGCCATCAGTGTACTTAGAACGCTTCTTATCACTTCTTTCAGTAGGGCCAGTACGTCTTTTATAGATGACCTCAAACCAAGCAAAGCCATACGACAAATTCGATAAGGACTCAGCAATATGGTCATCAAGGGTATGGTCCATATCATCAAGTACAGACTTAACGAACTCAGCTTCTTCTTTAGCTTCTGCACTATCATTAGCTGGCATCACCTTTAAATCAACATCACGAAGGACTTGTTCAGTAGCATACATGACAGCACCGATAGTACTGTCGTTATCTCTCATCTCACGGTACTTGCGTATAGCTTTCTTGCCACGCAACTCAGGTAGAAACTCATCAGCCCGTATCTGACCATTAGAGGTGTTGTCACCCGCTACACCTAATATCTTCTTGGCCTCTGTCTCTGAGAGCTTCTTAACCATTACCGTAATCCTTTGGCGCTACTGTACGCTAGTTTCAGCGTAGGTTTTGCGTAGCCATTCAATGAGAGGTCCGTTATAGCCCAAACTAAAGCATCAAGACGGTCTGGTGAGCCTATGGACCCTAGAGGTTCCCACTGTACCATCTGATCTTCTAAATCATTAAGCCCTCTTACGTGTCTAACCTTATCCTGTTCATATAATGCGGATACTGGTTCAGCCCTTGCCATCTTCCCTCTGGATGCATGTACGAGCTTTACTGGGACAGTTTCATCTTCTGTGTGTAATGTGTGACGAACCATATCGCCACCTTGGTTTCTTTCAGCTACAATCCTATCAGCCATGTGTTCTCTATAGAGTTCTACAGCTTTGGATGCCCACTGTTGAGGAGTATATCTACCTGTGTGATCTTCTAAGACGTAAGCTATTCCGTTGACATCTACACCAGCAACTACAATACCAGTCATGTCACTTTCTGCATTTGACGTAATAGCCGGATCAATAGAAATAACCACCCTATTAAGAGATGGTACGTCATCCTTGTCTATCTCACACTTCGCAAGTTGTTGCCTATTCCATAATGCGCCAGATGCTTCATCAAGTATTTCTGCATATAATTCTTGTCTACCTAACCTTGTTCCCTCATAAGTCTTCTTTACTGCATCTAAGAAGGTATCTGCTAGATTGGCTGCATTATCATAGGTACTCCCTTTGCTAATGGTAGTCTTATCATCGTCTAGTATTGTGCGTATCAGTTTGGTTGTCTTAGGTGTCGTCGTTACGAATACTTGAGGACGCTTACCTAAACGTAAACCAAACTGTAGCATATCCCAAGTTTCTTGGGCATTTCTCCATGCACAGAGTTCGTCTGTCCATGCTGAGTAGGCTTGTGGCCCACGTAATCTCTCTGGGTCTTCAGCGGAGAAGAATACAGCCTTAGAGCCATTCTCCCATGTCAGAGTATTGTTGGTAGGCGACCAAGTAGGAAATCCAATATGCTTTCCCCTATATGTCTTATCACCCTTCCAACAGACATTGAGTAGACCTGAGTCACCCTCAACCATAACCCTGCGAACATCACCTTTAGTAGGTGCGACACAATGAACGATCTTATCGCCCTTCTTGATCCTGTGTCTGACCCACTCTGAACCTGCACGGGTCTTACCCCAGCCACGACCAGCAAGTGCAACCCAAACATTCCATATACCCTCTGGCTCTAACTGTTCAGGTCTAGCCCAAAATTCCCAGTTGTGTTGTAACTCTTCTGTCTTCTTGGGGCCTAGTTCTTCTAATAGTGCAGCTACATCAGAATCTGGTAAGTCTCTAAGTACTTGCGCTGTTATCATCTGTGCGGGTCTTACCTAATAGGTTCATCAGGGAGTCAATAGCTGACTCATCTACATCGGGGTCTTCTACCTGATCTACCTCATTAACTGTAGATGTAGGTGACCAACCACCCTTACTACGAAGAAAGAGTTCCTGAGACTTGAAGTCACCCTCTAATGCTTGCTGTACAACTACAGAACCTACAGCACCTACAATAGAAGCCTTCTCTTCAGCTATGTCCTCACCATATAGTTTATAGAAGGTAGCTGTACTTGAGGGGGCATTCTGATACTTCTGGATACTACTAAGAATATCCTTAACAGATACTCCACTACGAATACCTTCTCTAACCTTCTTGGCTATAATATTACTATATGGGAGTTTATCTTTACCAGCTGGCATAAGTGTATCTCTACTATAAAATAATCTACCTCTATCATCGGCAAGTCACATCCAGTACATAACTACATCCCTAAGTATAGGGGTCTAGGTTCACTATGGTTGACAGAGGAAGAACAGGGGAGGGTACTAAAGAGTACACATGCTATACATTAGTATATACTATATCTCTATATTACTACCATACCTACAACTATAGGCCTGGCGGAATACCCTTTCATATATATATAGGCACCCAAAACGAAATAATATAAGTAACATTTATGAAATATATTGAAACAATTCGTGAGATCTTATTAAGTCCTTGTTTTCCCACAAATCTTTTTTTATATGCTTCACTGCGTAGCAGAGCTACTATGTACCCCTACAGTGGAAATGTGGATACTACCGTGGGAATTTAGGATAGCAAGGTCAAAGTAAATTTCTTATGTTGTAGATATAGTGGGTAACACCCCCATCCGAAAGTATAGCTGTATAATCCGGAGGGTCCCTTGCCTATACGTAGGGATAATGGAAATATACTTAAGGGTAGGTTGACAATACGAAAGGGTAGCCCTGGTTGTGACATTTATGCAACACTTTTGTGATTTACTGAATAAAAACAACGGTAAACGAAAATAAATATTGACAAACGGCGAGCGATTTTGCTGCACCCCTACTACCCCACCGTTATAACATAACATTTCAAAGCTGTAACATTCTGTGAACTGATGACATCGCAACCCCATAATATCACTACATAAAAGCAATGCATCACTAGAGCCAATATAAGCGCCATACAATAGGGCAAAAACAATAGGCTATTGTGATACCTAAAATCACGTTTAGCGCTTACTGGAGAAAAAATCGAGGGTCTACGTGCAAACAATAGGCAACAAAAAACCCGCACAAAGGCGGGCTTGATGTTTTAGCTTATGTGGGGTTGCTTATGCTGCTGCAAAGAATAGATCCAATTGATTGTCTATTACTATCGTGCCTTCCAATGGGCAATCATGCAATTCTAACCACGGCTTCAAAATATAAACACGCTCAAGGTTTTCTATATGTCTACCTTGCCCCTCTATACCGTTAAAACTATGCGGGTTGTAGAATCTGTGGCGGGTTTTCCATATGATAGACTTCTTACCTACTACTAGCCAATGGCCGCTTTCTATCGCTTGGTCATGCGTCATATGCGCCGTAGTTGGAAGCTTTGCCTTTTCATCAATGGCATAAACTTCGCCGTCTATGTCAGATGTAAACCAAGTATCATTTTCATCACTCACCAGAAACCATTCATCAGAATGTTCTGAGTAAACCGTTTCATCTATATGGGCGTAATTGTTGCAAGTCGTGTGGACAATATCGCCACTATGAACACAATGGTCACATATTAAACCTTCACAACCTATTACTTCATTGCCGGAATGGTTTGGTTCATATTCGTCACAACCTTCACAATAAAAGAATTGATCATGGAAACAGTCCTCGCAATAGGTGCCATCATGGGCATGGTGCATATCGTATTCGCCTAAACCCGTGTTGCAACTTTCGCAATGATACTCATGTTCGCTAATTACGCCGCTAGTAGTAGTGAGTTCTAAGTCACCATGCCTAGATATTTTGAGTTTATCGCCTAAGTCTTTTGCGCTTGAATAATTGTCAAAATACGGCGCTATAAGTTCATCAGAGTTATGGTTTTCTATTCTGAGTAATTCGGCATTGATCCAACTTACTTTATCGGGTTGCTCGCAAGCTTGCTTTCGCTTGGCTATTTCAGCTTCAAGCATATCCGCTGCAACGTTGCTATTTGTGTAAATAGGTGCGTTCGCATAACGGCCATTGCGTGTACAAATAACCGCTCTTGCTAGTAGTTGCTGTTGACTGTTTTCGATCCAAACAATTTCAAAGTCACCTGAACCATAAATCTCGGTTGGATGACAAATCAAGTGGTCAAAACTATAGCGCATGCAACTTGCGGCCAAAGACTTGCGAGAACAACCTAAGCGAGGATCAGAAGCGCTTGCTTGTTTCATTGTGTAGACTTTCGCAAAGTCTTTTCTATCTGATGACGATTTAAAAACTAAACCTTGTGTTGCTAGAAAATAGGTTTCTTTAAACCATACTGCAAAAGCCTCAAAGTCTACACTTGATCCAATAGGTAAAATCTTGCGCAATATCTTAGCGGGTTTTCCTGATGTTCTCTTGCCTTTCTCTAAGTCATCCGCTGACAAGTAAACTGACATAAGTCTATTGTCCTTGTCATCAGGTTTAGGCGATAGCCAAATTAAATAGCTAAACGCTATTGATCTATCATCAGTTAGTGGCCGCACTATATAATCTAATTTGCTAAGCAATCCACGATCAAGGTTTGTGTCGTTAGTTGCTATTGATGATTTAAATTCTGCTGTCTTGTCTTCAAAGAAACACATTTTTTATTCCTCTATACTAAGTTTAGTTTTCGATAGTTAAACAAATTGCGAAAGCGATAGTCGCCGCAACTAATGTTGCAGTTGCCAAAGCGCCCAAAGGTGAGACAAATAAAACCGGCGCAGCAAAAATACAAATTGCGATAGTTAGCATGGCGCAGATCCAAGCGATAAAAGCGAAAAGGTTAGTCATTTTTTATTCCTTATATATGTTGCGTGTAAAACTAACCTAAACCTTGCCCGTTCTCTTTTCAATAGTTGCGAGCCATTTTGCTATTCAAGGTTGCAGACTTTATTTTATGCACGTTTAAGGCGAACTGGAGATTAACTCGCCCATAGGTTGTAGGTTTGGATTTATACACTTTTAAGGCGAGTAACAAAAATATAGTTTAGGGGTTGAACTATACAACCGTAAGGTATAGATAGTTTAGAGGTTGAACGATACAACCTAAAAATGTTTCTGCGTTGCAGCATACACGTTACAACCTTAGGTTGTGGCGAGTGATTTTTGTAACCACAACCTATAGGCGAGGGGAATATGCCATTGTATACACAACCTAAAAGCGAGTCAGTTGCAAAAAAGTCACACGACCCCCTACAGTGGAAAATGACCCCACCAGTGGAAAATGACCGTAGACCCCCCGCAGTGGAAATTAAGAGCCATACCCCTACAGTGGAAATACAGACTGGAAATTATTTTGTAGTCACCCCTTGACCCACCGATGGAAATACCTATATGAGTACTAACAGCAACAACTATGGAGATTATATGACAACAACACAAACTTATATCGAGATGTTATCTTACATGCGACCAGAGGGTGCCAAAGCTCAACGCAAGTTCTGTAACAGATTCCTACGACCTATCTTTGGCAATCCTGACAACCGTGGCAATTATATCTTACGTGTAGGTAACAACCCTACCATTGCCTTCATGTCACATCACGACACAGTTCACACTCATGGCGGCAGACAGAAAGTAGTCGTCGGCTCAGATAACTTTGTCACTACTACACAAAATTGCTTAGGCGCTGATTGCACTACAGGCATCTACATTATGATGCGTATGATAGAGGCTGGTGTAGAAGGCTTATACATCGTACATGCCGCAGAAGAAGTTGGCTGTCGTGGCTCAGGTTACATCGTGCAGCACACCCCAGAGGTAGTTGACGGTATCCAAGCCGCTATCAGCTTTGACCGCTATGGTTACAACTCAATTATTACTCACCAGTCAGGAGTTCGTACATGTTCAGAAGAGTTCGCAGACAGCATCGCAAGCATCCTAGATCTAGGTTACAGCCAAGACAGTGGCGGCTCATACACAGACAGTAATGAGTACAGAGGTATCATCCCTGAGTGTACCAACTTATCTGTAGGTTACTTCAATCAACATGCCAAGTCAGAGCATCAGGACCTAGAGTTCATGGAGACTTTATCAGATGCTTGTATCAATGCCGATTGGTCTAAGCTTGTCATAGTTCGTGACCCCACTGACAAGGATGACTTCTGGTCAGATACATTCTGGTCACAAGATGACCGCTACTATCCCTATGCTGATGACATTGCTGTAGATGTCAGCTTAGAAAAAGTTATTGCAGATCACCCAAAAAGTGTAGCTTTGCTATTGCAATCCTATGGCTACGATGCTAAAGGTTTACTCACAGACTTAGGTCGCATCAGAGAAGGATACTAATATGCAGATGTTTATTGAAGTAGATAATTATGACATTGACGTTGACACACTAGAGTATGGCGTTGCAACCGTAGAAGGAGACGAGATGGGAAAATACTTTAACATTGAAGAGCAACCAATATTCAGCTTCAGTTCTTATGATGATGATGGTGAGTTAGTTGACCTACCTGATCATGTAGTTAAGAAAGCCCTAGATCTAATAGAGGATCACTATTGGGAGTGGCATCAGGATTGGATGTGCTGATGCTACATAAGCTCAATAAAGAAGTGTGCCATGAGTGTGAGAGCATCCATGACATGCACGACATAGATGAGTGGGGTTGCCCTAGTTGTAAGCAGGAAGACCCCACCGATGAAAATATAGATTGGGATGAGCAGGAGTGTGCTTATTCAAGATGGAGGGAAGAGAATGACCCCTGAGATGGAAATGGAGCTACGGGAACTAGGTATTCTTTTGCCTACTGAGGATCAATGTGAGCAGGAGAATGAGCTTGTACGCTACGATCTAAGCTACAAGATGCCTGAGCTAGATGAGTATGGGGAGCCACCGTGGTAAATAGAAAGCCTAACCCTATGGCTAAGGATCTTAGGCAACCTAAATATAAACCAAGGGTTGTCCCAGATAAAAAGAAACCTATATTAAGTAGGAAGCGTAAACATAAGAAGGAGGTTTAAATGTATTGTGTAATTAACAGTGATAACCTTGTCATAGCGCTATTCTTGTCGGAGTTAGACGCTCAAGATTTTGTGTATTGTTGTCGTAACCCCTACAGTAGAAAAGACTACACAGTGGAATACAAAGAGGAGTATTTATATGTCAAACTCGATTGAAGTAACATATGTAGATCACATGGGATCTGACTTATCTGTAGCTAATGCAGCACGGGTAAGCTTTGGTAAGAAGAGTGAGATGGACACGAGTGACGTGTGGGGTCCACCTAAGCTCAAGGATAAGGATACCAAGCTAATACGCTACCTTGCTAAGCACAAACACATCAGCCCTTTTGGGCATTGCTTTGCCAGCTTTCACGTTAAGGCACCTGTGTTCGTAGCACGTCAGTTGGTCAAGCATAAGTTCCTACGCTGGAACGAAATATCAAGGCGATACGTCGATGATCCACCAGAGTTCTATGTGCCTGACGTATGGCGTGGGCGTAGTAAAGATAAGAAGCAAGGTAGTTCTGGTAAAGTAACAGTGTCTTCTGATATAGCTAGAGATATGGCAGAATCAGCTAAAAAAGACTATGAGTACCTATTAGATCTAGGTATTTGTCCTGAGCAAGCACGTATGGTGTTACCTCAGAGCATGATGACTGAGTGGTATTGGTCAGGTAGCTTGGATGCGTTTGCTGATATGTGTAAGCTTCGCTGTGCGCCTGATACACAAGCTGAGACAGCAGAGGTAGCGTGGGAAATTGATTGTAGCATGGTAAAATTGTTTCCTGTGTCGTGGAGAGCATTGAGGGAGAATGACTGATGAGAGGTAACATTGACGGTGCAATCAAGGCGTCAGCTATTGTAGCTTTACTGATAGCTTTACCACCAGTACTGATAGCTATGACGTATGACGAATACCCTAAGTACTGTAAGCTGTCGATCTTACTGCCGTGTATAGGAGTAAACCATGAAGAATGACATAATCAAGATAACAGAGATAGAAGAGCATGAGGATGGCAGTGCCACACTACAAGTAGAGTGTGATCCTGAGACATTCGCAGCCATCTTTAATGCAGGCTTCATAGCCTTAATTAGGGCTGGCTTAGAGAAGGAGACGAGTGATGGGTAGATATGCAGTTCAAATAGAGATCGAGAAAGGGGAATACACTTTCGTAAGGAAAGAGAACCCTTGGACGTATGACACTGAGGTGTGGGTCTTTAGTAGCCGTAAGGATGCTGAGAAAGAGGCTAAGAAGTGGAATACTGGTGTAGTAGTGGAGTATCTATAATGTTGTTCTATACTGTCCTTGTGTTGAGCTACACGCTAAATGGTGACTACCTACAAGCTAAGGTCATCTTCCCTAGTTATAAGGCCTGTGGAGACGCCCTACCAGCCTATTACGAGCCTGTGTATGCCCTAGATAGGGATGCTATAGGTCAATGCCTAAAGACTGAGGTTATATCAGCCTCTATCAAACCTAAGAGACGTCCCGATGGAAACGGGTGAGTTAATTCCTTACATAATAACTATGGGTGTTGTTCTATCTGCGCTTGCAGCACTGCCCGTAGGAATTATGTTAGGTGTATATATAGCAATTAGAGATACCATGAAGTGGTGGAAAGATAAGACATGAAACCAGAAACAATTATGATGATGTGCGAGGGCCTAGCCCGTAGATATAAAAACCCTAACCACTATGACGATCTTGTAGGTGAGGGCTTACTACAATGCTACGAGATCCTAACTGAAGACCCTAAACCCCATCCAGCGAAATTATATCGTGAGGCTAATCGTAGGATGCACGACTACCTTAACCTAGATGTTTTTCCAGTCGCTATCCCTGCCTCTGATGTGTCACGTAGGCTCAGTAGGGATATAGACGCAGATGAATTTGGCGATACTAATTGGAGCGAGGACGGTATTAACTACCTAAGAAACATCCTTAGCTCTGAGATCATACCTTTTGATACAGCGTCTTTATTTAACGAGACGGTCGAGGAGAACTACGAGGAAACGGACTTCTATAATAAGTTGAATACGCAGATAGAGTTGCAGCTAGGTGAAGACGAGAGGCTGCTGTTACATATGAAATTTGTAGAGAATATGACTCAAGTAGATATGGGTGACTTCTTTGGTATAAGTCAGCCAGCTATTGTACTTAGGGAAACTAAGATCTTCTCTAAGCTAAGGTCTATTGTGACTAAATTGCAACAGGTAATATAAGTGTAATTACGCAACTTATAAAAAGGAAATATGGGTGCCTATAGTATTATGTCCCCCTTTCGTTAAGGCCGATTGTTGTAGGTATGGTAGTAATAATAAGGAGTTAGTATGAATACAGATGTACATGATAATGTGAGAGATCAACCGTGTCCCTATGTGGACTGTGGTTCATCAGATGCTTTTAACTATAACACTAGAGGCTTTGGTAAATGCTTCGCTTGTGGGAGTAGTTATCCTTCTAGGAAACAAATGTTTGACTGGGCTAAGGACAAGTACCCCGTCAGTGGAAATACGACATCAGAGAGCTTAAGAGAGGCTCAGGATGGTGGTAGTTATACAGCTATGCGAGGTATATCAGAGCGCACTATGGAGCAGTACGATGTCCTCACATACCCTAATGGTACTCAAAACTACGTTTACCCCAGCGGGGGAATAAAAACCAGGAATCTTAAGGAGAAGGATTTCTATGCAAGCAAGGGGTTCAAGACTGATGAGTTATTCGGTATGAACTTCTTTACTGCTGGTTGCTCTAACATCTTAACGATAACAGAGGGTGAGGTAGATGCTATGTCTGCTTACCAGATGTTAAGCTCTAGGGACACCTACCTTAATCCTGTAGTCTCACTGCCATCAGCTACCCCTTCCAAGGCACTTTGGGAGAAGTGTAAGCCTTACCTAGATAGCTTCCAGAAGATTATCTTATCTGTAGATAATGATGAGGCTGGCAACGGTATTGCTGCAAAGATCTCTAAGATGTTTCCTAACAAAGTATACCGTGTCTCTCACAATAAATATAAGGACGCCAATGACTTCTTGACTGCTGGTGCAGCATCTGAGTTTAAGAACGCTTGGTTCAACTCTTCTAAGTATGTACCTGACAATATCTTCAATACTACTGAGCAGTTCCTTAACTTGTATCGAGATACGCCAGAACATCAGTACGTGCCTACAGGTATTGAGGCCTTAGATGAGAAGATCTTAGGTCTTATGCAAGGTCACTTCACAGTTATCAAGGCACCTACAGGTATAGGTAAGACAGAGGTGATGCGATACCTAGAGTACAACATGCTTAAGCGTAAGGTTCCTATTGCTACGTGGCACCTAGAAGAAACTAAGCTACGATCTTTGCTTGGGCTTGTGTCTTATGAAGCCAAGGACAACCTTACACGTAGGGATCTTATTGAAGAAGCTGACTCAGAGGAAGAGGTTATCAAAGCTATTGAGACCCTAACTAAAGATGAGCTACTGTATCAATTCTACCTTGAGGAGAACCAAGGCGCTGATGACTTATGTGATCAGATACGTTTCTTTAGTCAGGCTTGCGGATGTAAGTTCATATTCTTTGAGCCGATACAGGATGTAGTTACTGGACATTCAGAGGAGAGTAAGGAACAACAGCTTGCTGATCTATCGGTTAGATTATCTAAGCTTGCAGCAGATCTTAACGTAGGCATTGTAACTATTGCTCACACTAATGAGTACGGAGATCCTAAGTATTGCAAGATGATTGGTCAGAGGGCTTCTGTAGTCTTAGACTTAGAGCGGGATAAGGAAGCTGACACACTAGAGGAAAGAAACACTACAACAATTACGGTACAAAAAAACCGACCCTGTTCCATCGAAGGCAAGGCCGGTAAGCTGAGATTCAGCACTGATACGTTTATGTTAAGAGAGGTACTTTAATGATAATATCTTGGTGGAGCGCAGGTGTTACAAGTGCAGTCGCAACTAAGCTTGCTATCCAAGAGTTTGGTGATGAGGTTAAGCCTATCTATTTTGGCATTGACTCTGCACATAGTGACAACGCTAGGTTTAAAGAGCAGTGTGAAGATTGGTATGGTTGTGAGATAATCACTGAACGTGCACCAGAGAAGTACAAGGATCAGTTTGATGTCATAAGTAAAGATAAGTATGTTAATGGTCCAGCTGGGGCTAGGTGTACCCTTGTCCTAAAGAAACGTGTTCGCCAGAGGTTAGAGAGGGAGCTTGATTACAGGGGTCAGATCTTTGGCTTTGAGTACAGTAAGAAAGAAGTCAACAGGGCTATACGCTTCAAGGAGCAGTATCCAGATGCTAAACCTTTCTTTCCCTGATAGAAAAGAAGATGACTAAGCCTGAGTGTCTGTACTTCTTACAGGAGGCTAATATAGGAGTTCCAACTATGTACACGTTAGGTTACAAAAATAATAACTGCATTGGTTGTGTTAAAGGCGGTGCAGGGTACTGGAATAAGATCAGAGTGGACTTTCCCGAACACTTCGATAGGATGGCAAAGGTTGAAAGGGAGGTAGGCAACTCTTGTTTAAGAGGGGTTTTCTTAGATGAGCTTGACCCTCAAAAGGGACACAAACAAAAAATAGTCATGCCTGACTGTGGTAACTTCTGTGATATAGAGTTTGAGGAGTTAGATCATCCGCAGCTAGATATGATGCTTGAGACACCAGAATTAATGAGAGGAATATAATGAGAATATTTGATATAGAAACAGATGGCTTCAACAGCACAAAGATCCACGTAGTATCTTGGTCAGATGACTTAGGTAAGACAGTAAACTCAACACATGACTACAATGAGATGCGTGAGGTCTTTAAGGTTGATACACTTATAGGACATAGCATTGTTAGGTTTGACATCCCCGCAGTGGAAAAGGTGTTAGGTATAAAAGTTAAGGCTCGTCTCATAGACACCCTAGCTGTAGCTTGGTATGTAGATCACAACCGTGGCAAGCACGGACTAGAGAGCTATGGCGAAGACTACGGGATACCTAAGCCTAAGATTACTGACTGGCAAAGTCTAACACCACAACAGTACGCTCACCGTTGTGAAGAGGATGTTAAGATCAACTCAAGGTTGTGGAAGACTTTAGATAAGAAACTAAACAAGCTGTATGATGATGAGTACAACAAGGCTCGTCTTATAGACTACTTAACCTTTAAGATGGAGTGTGCAGCGGAGCAAGAGGCCCTTCAGTGGAAATTGGACGTGACTAAAGCTCGTACACATTTAGAGGTATGGGAGACTCTGAAGGCTGAGAAGATTGAGCAGTTAGCTGATGCTATGCCAGAAGTAAAAAGGTACAAGATGGCAAACAGACCCCTAGCAATGGAAAAGAAGAATGGGGAGCTGTCTGTAGCTGGGGAGAATTGGGTGACTCTTTGTAGGCAATATAAAGTTCCAGTGACTACAACAAAGATGCAAGTGCTGCATAAGGTTGAGAGGGCTAATCCTAACTCTCCTGATCAGGTAAAATCTTGGCTATATAAATTAGGGTGGGAGCCAGCTACTCACAAATATGTTAAGGATAAGGATGGCAAGAATGAAAGAAGTATTCCGCAAATCCGCAAGGATGCAGAACTATGCCCCTCAGTCTTACGATTGGCACCTTATGACAAAGCTATACACCTTCTTGACGGGCTTTCTGTTCTCAGCCATCGTATTTCTGTTCTTAAAGGCATGGTTGATGCAGAGCGTGATGGATACGTGCAAGCAACAATCGCAGGGTTTACCAACACATTGCGCTTCCGTCATGCAAGACCGTTAGTCAACCTGCCCTCAGTGGAAAAGCCCTATGGTGCTGAGATTCGTGGGTGTCTGACTGCACCTGATGGGTACACTTTATGCGGGGCTGACATGACTAGCCTAGAGGATACAACCAAGCGTCACTACATGAAACCACTAGACCCTGATTATGTAGCTGAAATGAGTAGAGATGGCTTTGATCCACACTTAGACTTAGCTAAACACGCTGGTGTTATCACACAAGAGGACATTGACAAACATAACTCAGGTGAGCGTAGTTTAAAAGCCCTTCGTAAGAACTACAAGGTAGTGAACTACAGTGCTACATATGGCATAGGAGCCGATAAGCTGGCCCGTGAGACGGGTATGAGTTTACGTGAGGCTAGGTCACTCAAAGATGCCTTCTGGTCACGTAATTGGTCAGTACAGAAGGTTGCAGAGAGTGCTAAGGTTAAGGAGTGCCTAGACGGTTTCTGGCTATGGAACCCAGTATCTAACTTCTGGTATAGCCTCCGTAATGAAAAGGACAGGTTCTCTACTCTAAACCAAGGCACTGGTGTTTTCTGCTTTGATAGTTGGGTAGCTGCCTGTAGGAAGCAAGGTATTAAGACTATTGGACAATTTCACGATGAGGTTATTGCCTTGGTAGAAGAAGGGGGAGAAACAGTTGTAAAAGATAAGATGGAAAAGGCAGTATCTCAGCTTAATAAAGAGCTAAGTTTGAACGTACCATTAGGTACAGATGTGCAATTTGGCAACACTTATGCAGAGATACACTAAAGTGTAAAAAAATACTCAAAGGCACTTATATTTTATTCTTTTGGGTGCCTAATATATAATACAGCCCTAACGAAAAGGAACTCGACACATGGCTAAATACACAATGGATATGGTACTACAATACGCTAAAGTCTTCCCTGAGAACGCTGATTACGGAGACCCTAAAGGTAACCGTGTGGCTAAGAGTATTGCTGATAAAGGCGGTCAGTATATTGTACAAGGTTACTTCACAGACCCAGATCAGATCAGCCAACTCTTGGAGGATGGGTTAGATCCAGAGCCAATGAACAGTCCCCGTATTATAGATGGAGATGCTCAGTATGGTATTGGTAAGTACATGAAGCTCAAGCGTATGGTTAAAGACGTTAAGAACTTTACTGACCGCTACGGTAAGCCCTTTGAGAAGGACTATGGTGGCGCACCAAACATTGTCAATCTTACGAATGGTATGGACAAGAAGACACTATGGAGCTTTGAGGAAGATGGACCTCTAGGTAACGGCACTAAAGCTAAGGTTCAATTTGAGACTTACTCTAATGGTGCTGGTGTACGTCTTCTTAATGTGGGTATAACTGAGCATGTACCCTATACTTCAGGAGAGCCAACTGAAGACGATAAAATGTTTATGGTGGGGTAGTCAAATGAAGGTAACAATCATCTTTGAGAGCGACAGTGAAGACGATGGGTTTGAGGGTAAGAATGTTATTGAGCGTCACAACATAGATGATCTCTGGGGCTTATCTAACGCATATACTGACGCAACTAAGTCAGCTGGGTTTTGTTATGTTACAGATGTAGCCTTTGAGAAGGATGATGGTAAGATGGTCTTTGGGAGCTTCTGATGATAGATGGGAAGGTTTTAATAGATGGTGACATTGTAGCCTATCGTGCGGCTCACGTTACCGACAAAGACTTTCCTGAAGATGCCAAGAGTAAGGTAGATGAGCTTATGGGGGATATACTGGATAAAACTACATTGTTCAGTCTTCCCGATGAGTACACCGTCTACCTTACAGGCAAAGGTAACTTCAGGTATTCCATAGCTACTAAGAAGGCCTATAAGGGCAACAGAATAGCAGTAGTAAAGCCCAGATACTTGCCTCTACTAAGGGACTACTTAACAGTAAACTACAATGCTATCACTAGCGAAGGAGAAGAAGCAGATGATCTTATAGCCATAGAAGCAACTAAGCTTGGTCCTAGCACTACCATAGCTTCTACAGATAAGGACTTTATGCAGATACCTTGTCATCACTACAACCTAACTAAAGAAACCTTCACAAAGGTCAGTAAGGAAGAGGCTGTAAGGTCTTTCTACACTCAGTTATTGACAGGCGATAAGGTAGATAACATAGGTGGTGCTCCTGGAATTGGCCCTAAGAAAGCCGTTCAGATATACAAGGACTGTAAGACAGAGGAAGACTTCTGGAAAGCAGCTCTTGAAGCTTACAAAGGGGATAGAGACCATGCCATAGAGTGTGGAAGGTTACTCTGGTTAAGACGTAAGGAAGGGGAGCTATGGGAACCACCAGTGAACGTAGAAGACACGCAATAAAGAATGGCTACAGATCTGGTTTAGAGGATGACATAGCTAAGGATCTTAAAGATAGAGGCGTAGAGTTTGAATATGAGAAGCTAAAAGTTCAGTGGCAACTTATTGAGAACAAGACTTACACCCCTGACTTTAAATTACCTAATGGTATCATCATAGAATCCAAGGGTAGGTTTGTAGCAGCAGATAGAAAGAAGCATCTAGTGATCAAGAGACAACACCCCTTCCTCGACATAAGGTTTGTCTTCTCTAACTCTAGGTCTAAGTTGTATAAAGGTGCGAAGAGTACATATGGGGATTGGTGCAATAAGCATGGGTTCTTGTACGCAGATAAAAGGATACCCGACGAATGGCTACTACAATCCTGATTAAAGTCCATCGTGTTCTTGATGGCCCCTATGAAGACGAAGATGGTAATTACTGGTTAAACTGTAGAGTAGAAGATCCCCAAGAAAGAAACCCAAGTAAAGTTATGTTTGATGAAGAGATCCCGTTTGTCTCCTTTGATGCAGCTTATGAGTTTCAGAAACACTTCTACAGATCAATCGAACCCATACTAATAGAATTTGAAATGGATACCCGATATGACAGCTAAGACAGCAGTAGTATTCTCCTGCGCTCACTCAGATCCCTCAACAGGGAATGAGCGTTTCGACTGGCTAGGGGAATTAATCTATGAGGTAAACCCTACCTACATAATTGACTTAGGTGATGGCGCTGACATGCGCTCCTTAAACACCTTTGACACACGTTACCCAGAGGCTATCGTAAGTCAGAACTACGAACAGGACATCAACTGCTATAATGAGGCAATGGATCGTCTACGGAAGAAACCTAGTACACGTAAGTACAAACGCCCATATTGGATTGGCTTTGAGGGGAACCATGAGAATAGAATCAAAAAGGCTATCGCACATGAGCCAAGACTACAGGGAGACAAGTACGGGATTTCCTTCAGCCATCTTCAAACAGACCACTGGTTCGACGAATACCACGAGTACACTAATAGCGCCCCCGCTATCGCTGACTATGATGGCGTCTCTTACGCTCACTTCTTTAGTAGTGGTAATTTTGGTTCAGCTATGTCTGGTCTACATCACGCTAATAGCTTACTCGCCAATCGTAATCACAGTTCTACTTGTGGGCATAGCCATAAACGTGATCTTAAGTTTAAAGATGGCGCACACCCTAATGGGATTATCGGTTTGGTTGCGGGTTGCTACAAAGGCTCAGAAGAAACGTGGGCTGGACAGGCAAATAGAGACTGGTGGAAAGGTTGTGTAATTAAGAGAGAAATAAGGCAAGGGGTTTATGAACCCGAATTTGTATCATTAGAAAGATTGAAAGGGTTATACGGATGATTACAGCGAAAGATATGAAAGACATGATTGATATGTATTCTCAGTTTGTAGAGGACAAGATGATTACTAAAGGTCGGGAGCGACTGATTGAGAATGCTCTAGGCTTGACTGGTGAAGCT
>Ga0181392_1000220_pt1 | contig 21185 bp, 15 predicted proteins | sample 15SPOviralmetaG_FD_130083 | JGI IMG/M metagenome (GOLD analysis project Ga0181392, IMG submission 130083) | Marine viral communities from the oligotrophic San Pedro Time Series (SPOT) site, San Pedro Channel, CA, USA - 15 SPOT_SRF_2010-09-15 | ecosystem: Environmental > Aquatic > Marine > Strait... | reverse complement strand
GTTCTTTACAATAAGGTAAGTTCTCCTGTAGACGGATATCACGGAAGCACAGTACCTAATAGCTACACATATTTGGGTAATACTTTAGATGGATGTGTTCCTGTAGCAGGAAACCTATATAGTAATATACCTATATATAACCACGTTGATGGAACAGGATTTGTAGACACGGGAAATACACAAAGCATTACCCCTCAATCAGGAGAGATTAGTCTTACTACGGCAGCAGCACCGGGAACTACAGTTATGGTTGTGCCTAAACTTACGGCTGACCCTCAGGCTATATTGTTAGAATTTGCTAACCTAACAGCGTGTCCAACAAATTCATTTGGAGTTATAGTTGAATGTCCTACGCTTTTAACGGGATACTCTTCAAGTCTTGGTGCTCCTGATTTTCCAACTGCCTGTGGATATACAATAGGAAGTACATACTATAATGCACCGGTATCAGGAACAGCAGGAAACCCTGCCGTAAATGATTGGGTGTTCCAAGATGCATACGGTCAATATCCATTATCGCAAGGTTTTTATAAAATAAATGCAACTGAATATATTGAGGTTGATGCAAACGGAGTAGTAATAAATAGAGCAAACTGTTAAGATATGGCGAATTATACACTAACATACGATGAAGGGGTACAGGGATTCCCATCCTTTTATACCTATTATCCTGATTGGATGATAGGAATGAATAATTACTTTTATACTTTCAAAGGGGGTAACCTTTACCGCCATAATGTGAACGAGAGTAGAAATACGTTTTATGGCGTTTTTCAGCCATCTAAAATTGAAAGTGTGTTTAATGTAGCACCATTGCAAAATAAGCTCTTTAAAACGCTTAATTTAGAGGGAGACGATAGTTGGGCGGCTACTATAAGAACTGATATACAGGATTCAGGTTTTATAAACGCAGATTACTTCGAAAAGAAAGAGCATAGTTGGTTTGCGTTTGTTAGAAACGAAGGTCTAGGATCTACGCCCGCTGCTTTGCCTGAGTTTTCATTACGTTCATTAAATGGTATCGGTAATAGTACAACGGTAGTTATTGGTGCAGGTACTGCTACAATAAACTTTGCGACAACAGTTCAGATAGGAAATATATTAAGTGTTGATGATTACTTCTACTTCTTGTCAGCTACTAACGAGCCTGTGTATGCAGGAAACGTAACAGCTATTAATGTAAACCTTAGAGGGGGTATTAATAATGTTGTTATAGATACAACGCCTGCCGGGACTACGCCAATACCATCAAACGTAGAGACCTTCTTATTTATCAAGAACTCAGTTGCTGAATCTCACGGTGTATTAGGGCACTATGCAGTATTTGACTTAACATATTCAGAAAACACAAAAGTTGAGTTATTTGCCGTAGAATCAGAAGTAATGAAAAGTTTCCCTTAAATTTATTATCTTTGTGCTAAATCACAAAGAATATTATTATGGCGATAGGAGCAGCAATTCAGATAGGTTTAATGGCTTATGGAGCATATAAAAACTTTGAGCAGGCAAACCAAGCATCATTATTGAGGAAAGAAGCAGAGAAGGATGCAGAAAGGGCTATGGCAGATGCTAAAAAACTTGTAAAGAAAAACGCATTTGAAGGTATGGCTATAGCAAAGGAAGCATATATTAGGCAGCAGGAAGCTGCAAATGTTTCAGCAGCACAGGCTATAGAAGCACTAAGAGAGTCAGATAGAGGTGCGGGAAGAATAGGTGGTGTTTATTCTCAAAAACAAGCGATAGACGCAAATATAGCAGCTCAAATGGCAGGAGATATTTATGATTTAAATCTATTAAAAGCACGTTCTAAAGAACAGGAGTATGATACATTAGCAGGCATAGAGCTTCAAGAAAAAGCAGGACAAGAGCTATATATGTCTGATCTTGATAGACAAATTAAAGAAGGGATAGAGGGAGGTCTTAGTACTGCGGGATCTGCGGTAGCATTAGGAATGGATCAGTCAGATGGACAGCTATCAAAAAAAATAAAAGCCAACATAGCAGATAGACGTGCAGGACGTGAAGCGGCACAACTTGCAGCAATGGGGGTAACAGATGTAGATCTTCCTACGCTAACCAATACCGGTCAGTCTTCTGTTATGCAGACATCACCTATAGCACCTATAGTGCCTAGTACAACTCAATTTAACCCTTTCGATCCAATGGTTAGTTTTACTCAGGGAGCTGATCTTGGGCAGGGTCAACAACTACAAGGTATGCAGTATTACAATCCTTATGGTAAACAGTATTTTGAAGATTAATATATGGCAAGTAAGTTTGGATATGTAGAAAGAGGTGCAGACAGTCAGGTAGATTGGGCTGAAGTAAGTAAAGGGTTTTCTGATAAAATTCTTGGTGCACAACAAAGAAAGCAAGGTAGGGCTCAGGCTGTTGAAGATTTAACGGAGGTAGCAACAAACATAGATATTCCTTTAGGTGCTAATACCGAATGGAATACAAGAGCAATGGAGTTCGCACAAGGTGAAGTTGTTCCAAAGATCGGCAATTTCAAAAGGATGTATGACAGGGGAGAGATAAGCAGAGAAAAATATATGACGATATTGCAAAGGGCTACGCAAAGTACCGGCAAAGCTATGAATCTATTTGAAAATATTCAGCAGCAATATGGTGTTCTTATGAAGCAGTCAGAGGAGGGTAAGATGAGTAAATTCACCCAACAGAATTTAGATAAGATAAATAAGTTTACTGATCTCAACGGTATGCGTTTAGTAATGCAGGATAATGGTAATGTTGTTGCTAATGTTTTAGTACCTGATGGGAAGGGTGGCTTTGTAAATAGTACAGATCCAAATGATACGGCTAGTATGGAAGCAATAGCTAATATATATATGGACAGTCCTGATATATATGATGCGAGCAAAAACATAACTAGCATTGCAGAAGGTTTAGGTAAGTTCCAATATGTATTTAGGGAATTAGCTAACTACCAAAAAGCCGGAACAATAACTACTGTTGAAGATATAACTAAGCTTGGTGCAGATGTAAATGTTCCCGATGAGCTAAAGCAAATTAGTAAAAAATATTTATCTGCTGAAAACGGATACATTCAGGAGATGATGAGCAACCCTCAAAACCTAAGGTCATTACTTATGGATTATGTAGGTGAAGACCCTAAGACAGGAAACGAATATTCCGTATGCGATCCGGGAGAAGACTGCAAAGGTAGTGATAGGGTTAAGGTTTTCTACAACTCTAACGGACAATTAGAAGCAGATATAACAAAAGAGCAAAAAAAAGTAGTCGAAAACAAGATAAGAACAGAGCTTAGAAGCAAGATAGATAGAACAGTTGATGTAGATGAAACAGGAAGAATAAGAAAAGCTACTAAAGTTAAGACTGACAAACCAATAAAACCTGATGAAATTTCATCTAATGATATAGTAGGACTTATAGCTCAGCTTTGGTATGGAGATCAAGCTCAGCTAAACTATGCGGCAAAAAAATTAAAGAGTATAAATCCTGACATTGCAGATATAGTAAGAAATAAAGATTCGGCTGAAATAATATATTTAAGCGGAGGATCTGAGCCATTACCTTTCTTTGAAAACGGTGTTTTAAAACCACAGAGAAGATGGATAGAAGAAAATGCAGGTTACTTTATGAGAACTAGTGAAGGTCAGTTAAAAAATATAGCTAATGCATTAAAAATATTTAAATATGATCCTGAGAAACAGCACTCCAAGTTAACATCAAAATCAGTTAGAGGTAAAACTGCAAGAGATAGGGTAGAGGCAACAATAAAAGATAATTCAGCATTTGATTTAGGAACAGATGTTTATAGAGAAGATTTTGATGATGTAGAAGTAGAAGAAATTATAACTAAGTATTTAGAAAGATATGTAGGTCCTGTGAAAAACAGAACTAGAACGGATGGAATTGATTATTATAACCTACAAAATGGTAAAAAGTTAGCGATAAAGCCTACAGATACTATTGAAAAACTAAAAACATTTATAATAAATAATGGCGATGATGAGCTTATTGCAAGAATAGCTAAAAGAGGGAGTTTGGATTAAAATACATATATTACATTAATATGTTAAAAAAATTATACGATACAATAAAAGGAGAGGGTTACTACACTAAATCTTATGAAGAGTTTCAGGATCAATACAAAGATGACAAATATATTCAAAAAGTATTTGATACTGTTTCTGAAGAAGGTTTATATACTAATTCTTTTGAAGAATTTAAATCAAAATATACAATAGACCCTCCAAAAAAAAAAGACAAATCAAAGCCTATTGGGGGGAAAAAAGATACTACGGAATCTACTACAGAACAGGATCAGGGAAAAAATGGTTCTTCGGACTCATCATCAGATGAAGAAGATATACAGCTTGTTGGAGAAACTATAGATACTCCAACAGAAGAGGTTGAGTCAGATACTGAAGAAACCGCAACACAAGAAGCTCCAAAAACAGAGGAAGAAGAGCAGCAAATTGAAGGAGAAGTTTTTGAAGGTGGAGAGCTACCTGAGTTTGCTATTAAGCAAAGAAGACCACTTGACAAAGATATTTTTGATCCTATGTCTGAAGATAAAGATTTTTCAGATTCAGAAATTAGTCTTGGTGTATCTCAAGAAGAGATGCCACAGGCTGAAACTACATCACCTGAAATTCCTACAGAAAAAATGCAAGAATACGAAGAGTATCTTGCAGCTAAGCCCGATATAGAAATAGAGCTTAAAAAAAGACAACAAGAAGAAGAGAGGGAGAAAAACAAAAAAGAGCAAGATGAAATTAATGCTAGAAATCTCTTAATATCTACTCCTGAATTTATAGATAAATTAGAAACAATAAATAAAGAAAGCATAAATCTTAATGAAACAGATGCAAAAGATTATTTTGCAAAAGAGTTCGGGGATTATGGTTTTTCTTTTTTTGAAACAGGAATGGGTGATGCATTAGAAGTAACTGCACCCAACAAGAAAACATATACTGTAGACCTTCAGTCTTTCTTTTCCGACCAATCGGAAATCGATGGTTTAAAAGATTTTATAAAAAGTAATGCCACTATAGTAGATTATAACATATCAGAAGGTCGTGATGTAGGAAAGAAAAAAGAGCAAGAATACATTGATTTTTTTGATAAAAGAGGTTTGAACTATGGAGAGCTCAAAAAGAATGAAGAAGAGTTTAATAAGGTTGAAGAAAAATTAGACTTTATAGAAGGGATGCCTTTTAATGATTCGTCTCTAACTAAAGAAGAAAAAGAAAAATATGGAGATCTTTATGTAAACGGATACAGGAGAGATGATATAAATGAAATAGAGTCTGAGCTAGGATCTAGAAGAGATTTCTTATACAGCTATTTTGATCAAAATGAAGATGTAATGAGGGCGAAAGAAGATTGGGATGCACTTCAGGCTAAAGAGCAAAAAGAATATGAGAAGTCTATTGGTAAAAATCTAGCTGCTGTTGTACAAGAAAAAACTATTTTAGACGAAGGTCTGAATCAAACTAAAGATTACTTCAAAGAAACTTTTGGTTTAGATGTAGAAGAAGCAATTAAGACAAACTTTAAGCCACCTGCTAATATAGATCAAAAAAGCTACGATGATTTTATAACAAACTATAAATTACTTAAATCGCAAAACACTATCTTGGCGAATGAGTACGAATGGTCTAAATCATATCTCAACACCAAGTTTGATAAAAACTTTAGAGATGAGTTTGTAAACGATGCACAATCAATACTAAATGCAGGTAAGGTTGGTTTAAGTAGAGGAAAAGCACAGAATGAAATACTAAAAGTATCTTTAGGTATTACGGACTTACCTGATGATGCATCAACATTGGATTTCGCTAAAAGGCTAATACAATACATGGAAGATGCTGAAACAGGCAAGACAGGAAGAGCTCAATACAGGTTTCATGCAGCTAAAGGATTTATGGAAGCTTTTAGAGCTTTCAGAAGAGATCCGATTGAGCTTGGTTTAACATTAGCTTCTGAATCACTTACTCAAATGCTCCCATATGGTATTAAAGTAGTCCCCGCAACTACACTTGCCGGTGCAGGAGTGGGTAGTTTATTTGGTCCGGGTGGAACTCTTGCAGGTGCAGCAAAGGGGTTAAGGACAGGTGTGGCAGCTACGGCTATGGCACTAGAATACACCAATGCGGTATTAGACGCTATAAGTAATCAGGGATATGATGTTCAAGATCCTATGTCTTTAGCTAAAGGTTTAAAAGACGATCTTGTTTGGAAGGAAGGTAAAGAAATAGGTTTAAAAAGAGGTATACCTATTGCCATGATGGATTACCTTTCTACAGGTATGGCAGGAAGAGTTTTTAAAACATCTAGAACTGCATCTAGGGGTAAAAAAATCTCATCTTTCGCAGCAGAAAGATTTGTATTTGATCCAATAATGGAGGGTGCAGGAGAAGCAGCCGCAATGATAAATGCAGGGCAAGAGCTTGACGCTAAGGAAATATTAGCTGAAATGGGAGGTTCTTTTGGTCAGAATACACCTACTGCTGCTATAAATATGTATATGGATGGTAAGCTAGATAGCGACAAAAAGGTTGCAGATAAGCTGACCAATATTTCTAATTTTGTAAACGATAATGCATCAGCAAAGGAAATATCTGTTTGGGCTAATAACCAAGAAGCTTTAGGTAAGATATCCAAAGAAACAAACCAAAAGATACAAAAAAATGCAGGTTTCCAAAAAGATGCAAATGAATTATTAGATGCAGGAGAAACAACTCCTTCAAAAAATAAAAAAAATACAGAAATCAGATTAATGGAATTACTTAAGGCTAAAGAAGAACTTTCTTCTTCTGATGTTAAAGCTAGTGCTTTTGCTCCAAAAATATCTGAGATAACACAAGAGATACAGGAGATAGCAAACACTAAAGAGTTAAGACCAAAAAATAAAAGAACTAAACTTGTAGGTGATGCTGCTATATTTAAAATTTCACCTCTGTTTGATGCATCATTAACTGAGGAAGAAAAGGCAATTGTAGAGAACGGTGGTATATTAAGGAATAAAAAATATGCTTTCAGGGTTGTTCCAAAAGACCTTACTTCATATGAAGGTGTAAAAGATTCAGATCGAGGATATACAGTTTTTACAGGCAAGCAATTAATTGAATCAGGATTCTTTTCAAATGCAAAAGAAAGTTTTGAGAAAAAAAATAAAGTAGCTGAAGAAGCTGCACCTGAAGTAGAAACTGCTCCTGAAGTAAAAGTTGAGCTTGAACAAGCTAAGACTCCGGGAGAGCAAATAAAAACTACTGAGGAGCAAACCTTATTTAAGGGTATGCAGCCTAAGAAAAAAGATGGCAAGCCTTTCTCGGTACACAAAGTAAAGAAAGGTAGCTTTGCTGCTGTTGACGAACAATTAGCTAGCGACTATAAAGGAGATCAGCCACTTAAAAAATTCACAGTCCCTTCCGGCACTACTGTCGACGTAGTACAGGTGGAAGATACAAACCAACCTGTAAGTGAGGTAAGAAGACAAGAAGAAGAACTTATTGATGACTCAGATGCTCAGGTTGTAAAACTAATTACTCGTGATTCAAGAGGTGTAGTTGAAGAGCAATACATCATAAAAGATGATGCCATATTAGAAACATCAGAAGATGTCATTGAAGAAGCTGCGATTGAGTCAGAATCAATAGAAGAAGATTTAAAGAAAACAATTAATGATGAAGCTACAGGTCAATTTCAGCTAGAAACTACAGACCCAAGTAAAGATGTAAAGCTCAACAAAAGAGCTAAACAGCTTATGGAAGAACTTCAGCCTGAGTTAAGTGAAAAAACATATATTGTTTCGGAGTCATCTGCAAAAGCCATTCCTGTTACTGTTATAGAAAATGCTGAACTTGCAAAAAGGATAGGCAAAAAAATGACTCTTAAAGATTTAGAGGGTAAGAAAATAAATCTAACTATGGCTGATCAACTTAAAGTTGATGAAAATAAAATGGGAGGACCATTTTTTGGTGTGCAAGATGGAGTGTACGGAAAAGGTATAGCTTGGGCATCAATAACCCCTGAAGCTGCAAGAGAAATAATAAAAGGGTCTATTGATTCAGATTATACAGTAGTGTTTAATATGGGTACTGCTGCATTTGACTCAAATATTACGGTATTAAATTCAGTTATTGATAAGGTAAAACAATCTCCAAATAGGCAAAATATTTTTAAAGCCATGATGGATGATGTAAAATCAAAAAAATATGGAAGCAAAACTGAGCAAGTTCATAAAATAGCATCCGAGTCTAAAAATATAGATGATTTTGCTAAAGGATTTGCTGATTTAGATGTAGAAACTAAAGCAAAGATATTTAAAGATGTATTGCCATCTAGGGATGTTGAATCAAAGACAGAAATTGGAAAACTATTTAGCGAAGAAGGGATATCTGTAGAGTCAATCCGTGAAGAAAATATGGAGCAATTTACATCAGATCTTCCGATGGGTGCTATGACTATGGTGTTAAAAATAACAGATGAGAACGGAAAACCTATTACAAAAGATAATATAGATGATGCTATTGTAACTAAAGAGCAACAAGAAAAGGAAGGTATAAAAACACATGAAAATTATCCTGTATATATAAGAGGTGAGGTTGTAGCAATGATGAGTGAGACTGCACCTTTTTACTCAGTCAATAAAAATATATTAAATACAATAAATGCAAAAATTGATGGTGTAATAAGAAGAAAGACGACAACAAAAGAAAGAGAAAAGGGAGCTGCTAAGACAAAAAAAACTACATCAGCTCAGGCAAAGGGTGACGCTCAACGTAAAGCTTCAATGGACGCACAAAAGAAATTTGTTGTAGAAGCCGCTCAAAAAACAAACTATGAAAGATTTGTAACCAAGTTAGCTAAGGCTTTTCCAAATGTAGAAGTTGTTTCAGATGAAGCTCAATTTAAGAAATTATTTAAAGATCTATATGATCAAAAACTAATAACAAATAAAAGCCAAAAATTATATGGTGCTATAGTAAATGGAAAGTTGTATTTAAATCCTAGCTTAGAAAATTACAACACTCCAATACACGAGTTTGGTCATATATGGATGAATACTGCAAGAGAGCTATCTCCTGATTTATACAACAAAGGTATAGCTTTAGTGAAAGGAACTAAGTATGAGTCTGACATAAGAAACAATAAAGCATACAAGAGTATTATAAAAAAGATGAAGGCTGATGGTGCTACAGAATCAGAAATAAATCAATACATTCTTGAAGAGGCACTTGCTACTGCTATTGGTAATAAAGGACAATCTTTTGTAAACGCTGCGATAAAGAAAAACTTCAAGGCTTGGATAGATCAATTGTTTGATTTTGTAAAAAAGATAACAGGTATATCTAATTTAACATCAGAGCAACTTCAAGATTTATCTCTTGATGAATTTACAGAAGCAGTTGTTGCAGATTTACTGTCAGAGGAAAAGGCTTTTGAAGAAGCAGAAAAGGTTGCATTTGAAAATGAAATGCAATTAATGGTAGCCCCTGACAATGAATCAATATATGACATTGTAGCGTTTGGTAGAAGTAAGGGGTATAATAATGCAACTATACGTGAGATGCTTCAAGAAAAGAAGTTTAAGAAAAAAGACATAGATGCTGCATTGGAGGTTGATTTTGATGTTTTCACAAAAATACCAAAACAGTTTGAACGTATTTCAGGTGGTATATCTAATGCAATTAAATTATTTGAAAATACAAAAAAGAAGGTAGATAAGTACATAAGTAAAAACAAAAAAAGTACTGCCACAAAAATACGTCAAGAAGCAACTAAAATAATAAAAGCTGACCCTATATTTAAAGAACAAAACCCACAGGTACAGCAAGAAATATTGATAGGTATTCAGGAGTCTATCGATCTAGATCAAGGTAACTTTACGTTTAGAAAAAAAATAGAAAACATAAGAAAGAATCTAAAAAACAGAAAGATTGGGTCTAGAGATTTAAGTAAAGTTAAAAAAGAAATAAAAGACTTTATTATTGATAATTTAATTCAATCTCAAGAATATACAAAAACATCAATAAGTAAGTTAATAAAGATAATAGACCGTACAAATATTGGTAACATAAAAAGAGAAGCAGATAAAGCTTTTGATGAATTAGAAAAAGTACGCAACTTAACTAGGAATTCTTTAGCTAATAAAATTGTAGGACAAGTAAGAAATAAATCTAAATTAAAAGATAAATCAATTGATCCGACATTAAAGAATTTTTACATACAGGCTAAATCTATTATAGGTGATATAAAAAAATCAAAAAGTAATAATGAAAAAGTAGCTAAACAAGCTTCAGATAGATTGATTAAATTACAATCAAGACTAAATGAAAATGCAGCAGTAATTAAAGAGCTACAACAAAGGTCAAGCAAAGGTGAGTCATTATCTAAAAAAGAAAGAGATCTTCTTAATGATCAACTTGCGTATGATATGTTTAATGGCATTTACGATATGTCATTAGAGGAGGTGCAAAAAGTTTTTGATCAAGTCAAAGAAATGACAAAAAAATCAATGGAAAGGCTGAAAGCATCAAATTCAATTAAATCAAAAAAACAGGCAGATATTGAGGCTAAAGCAAATAAGCAGATAATTGAAACCAATCCTGAACTGTTTGATGAAGACGGAGTTCCATTAACAAGAGCTCAAAGAAGACGTAAGCTAGACGACCTATATAAGCGATGGAATAAAAAGAACATACCTCAAAAACTAAAACAGTTTACTAAAAATATAAAGTATAGTAAACCTGTTAAAATGCTTCAATGGCTTGTCAATCCATTGATTAGTACAGAGGTTTTATCTAATATAGCCGACCTTGCAATAGAAGGTAAAAATGTAATAAGAGAAAATGTTTATGATAAGCTAAATATAATGCACACAAAAAGTCTTGATGGATTATTTAAAACAAAAGAAAAGTTTGATAATATAGCAAAATCATTTGGTTTTGATAATTACAGAGATGTTAAAATTAAACTACACTCTTTACCTAATTTAGTTCTTCCCGGAATGGTAAATAGTAAAACAGGAAAGGATACAAGGAATTTGTTTGCCTCTAGTGATGTTCTTCATTTATATGCATTAACATTAAATGAAAAGGCAAATACCCAATTAGAAAAAATGGGTCTTAATGAAGAGAATAAAAAAAGAATTAAAGAATACCTTGGAAAAGAATTAACTGATTTTGCTGATGGTCTTGTTGATTTCCTTAGCAATGATTATTATGAAGGCATAAATAAAGTTTTTACTGAGGTTAATGGAAGAGACTTAGGTTATATAGCTGATTACTTTCCTTTATTTACTGAAGTTGATGTAGATATGAAGGAAGAGTTTTTATCAAATAATAATTTTGAAATGATTCTTGATGCAGAAACATCGGCACACCTAAAACAAAGAAATGCTCAAGATCAAGACGTTGATTTAGATAGATTAGGATTTATAGAAGCTCTTGATAGGTATGTAAACAGTATGGAAAAATACAAGGCTTATACTGTTGGTGCTAAGGAACTAAATTCATTTTTAAATATACCATCTGTAAAAACATTACTACAGGCTTTATCTATGGATAACATGATGAAAATTCTAATTCAGAATAATATCAGTCCAAATGCGTTAGATAGTAGTTTAACTAAATTAATGAATAAAGTGCAAAGTAAGTTTAGTAGCTACGTATTGGCATTTAAACCTGTCCAAACTTTAAAGCAATCTACATCATCTATAAATGCATTTGACGGGTATAAATACAATAAAGGCAAAATGAACGCTGCTATAGATTTACCTATGTTTTTGATTGACTTAGCTAAGGTGTATGGATCTATACCTAAAGATTTGGTAGGAAAATATGGAGCAATAAGTCAGATGATGGATATTTCACCTGATGCTAAAATGCGTATACTACAGGCAGTAAGAGGTGAAACTTTTTCTTTGGAGTCGGGGAGAGAGGCTGCACTTATAGACAAGGCTAAGAGGTATAGTAAGACAGGAAGAGCTATTTCAGGATTTAGAACAGCTAAAGGTTTTTTCACATCAGTAGGTGATGTTTTGGGTGTTATGGGTCATTTGGCTGTGTATAGAAGAGATATTGAAAACGGTATGAATCAAGAGGAAGCACTTAAAAAATTCAACGATTACAATAGCTCTCAACAATCTAGAAGAGGGTCTGACAGAAATTGGCTTCAAAACAGAAATGATGTAATAACTAGAGCTGTAGTTCAATTTGGCAGCACAGGGTTTGCAATGTTAAATAAAGTTATCTTAAGTTCAACTAATATAGGCAGGTCTTTATCTAAAGGTAAAGTTCCAAGACAAAAAGATGTAAGAACACTAGCTCTTCATTTAGGTTTAGCTAATGCTCTTTTTGTAACTGCTAGTAACATATTTAAGTTTGCTTATGGTGATGATGATGATCTTTATGCAGTATGGAATGATGTAATGAAAGCTCTTTCAGGATTTAATTTATTCTATCAAATACCTATAGTTGGTACTGCTGCTGAAGGCATGGACATAGGCTCAGAAATCATAATAAAAGCAAGAGGGGATAGTTACTTCGATAAGAAAAAAAGATACACCGTAACAGAAGGTCCAAACCCCTTCTTAGAGTTATATAGAAAAACAGTAAAACTACAGGAGACAGATGGTTACTTTAATAAAACATTGAGACCTATAGCTGAAATTGCACTTGGGGCTCAGGCTGATCCATTTATAGCCATGTACAATATGTCTATAGCTACAGACGAAGATGTTAAAATTGAAGAAGCAATGAAGGCTCTTGGTATTACTGAATCGTACAAGCCTGAATATTATAAATCTAAAACAAGAGAAGCTAGAGCGAAAAAAGTAGAAGAACAAGAAGGAGAAGAGTATTTCCCGACAAAAAGAGGTGGATCAAAAAGTGAAGACAAAGTAAGAGGTCAATCGGGGTCAAAAATTAGAAGAGGAGTAAGCTCAAGAAGAGGACAATAAAAGATGATAGTTTGATATGCCATTTAAAAGTAAAGCCCAAAGAAGATATATGTATAAGAATCTCCCCGAACTTGCAAAAAAGTGGGAGAGGAAATATGGATCAAGTAATCTTCCTGAAAGGAAGAAACCTAAGAAAAACAAGAATGTTTTTAAGCCTAAAAAGTTTAGAATAAAACCTTTAGGACGTATAAAATAATAGCTGAATTAATTAATAATGCTATTATGAATTCTTCGTAGTTTGGTCTGTTTTCCATTTTAAATTGTCTTGTTTGCTGTAGTATATCATTATTTCTTGGTCATTAGCTGCTCCCGGTCTTGGAATTCTGCCTGCGTACCTTACTGTTCCTTTTAGCTTAGAAGGTTGACCGTATATGATACCATCATTGCAAGCCCATATAATAACTCCTTCAAGTTCTTTGTCTGCTAATTTAACTAATTTTCTAGCAGCTATCGGTAGTGGATATGCATCTTTCATATCTCTTATCCTACCCTTTACCTCAGCATAGCATATAGCATTACCGTCATTGTCAAATATCTTGTAGTCTATATCGTGTGGTCCTAGCTTGATTGCCGAACCATTAAATGCACTTAAGAATTTTTTTATTGCTTTGGATTCTCTATCCAAATCTTTTTTTGATTCAAATCTCATTGTTACAATTCCATCATGCAGTTAATCGCTGTATGTCCACCGAATACTACACCACATCCAATAGCTTGCTTCTTGAAGTTCTTAGCATACGCTGCTGCGTATGACTTACCATCAACTCCACAACCTACCTGCATTCCGAATATCTTAAAGTTCTTACCTACATTCCATTCGGTATATGCCTGTGTATGAATATGCCCCTGCACGGTTGACATCATATCATTCTTAGATTTAGTTCGTGCTGTTCCTCCTTCACCGTGAACGTATTGTACACCATCATAGACAACCTGCTCAACCCAATTCCAATTAGTTCCAAGTACATCATTGTAATTTTTAATCCAACGTGCAGGAATCTGAGAATCAAAAGCCTTACGCATTATTATTCTATCGTGGTTTCCAATACACACATCTGCTTTTGGAAACTCATCTCGCCACTTAGCAATCTCTTCAATCGCATAGTCAAGCTCATCTCCACCGCCCATCCCATCCGGGTCTGTTGCGTGAAATGACGAGTAATGATTGTCTATTATATCACCAATAAATATTACTTGATTGCAATTATACTTTGCATAGGTGTCTTTACAGAACTCAAAGTACCCTTCAAGGGTAAATGGAGCGTGCAGGTCACCTATAACAAGTATACGCTTTTCGTTTTTGGTTAAATTTAGGTAGGCATCTTTCTTGTTGCCTTTTAGTCTTGGTCTAAAATCACTATAGCTCATCGGTAATTGATAATTGAATTTCTCTTAACTCCTCGATTAACTCGACAAGCACATCACTCAATTCATCAAAATCTCTGTCGACTAGAAGTTCATAGATGTCATCTACAAAGTCGTGAATAACTCCCATCTTGTAGTTGATGTGAGCTAATCTCTCCTTTTCGTATGCAGATATTTTCATCCCTGTGGTTTCAAACCTAAGTAATATATTTTAATTATGCAAATTAAATATGATCAACGCACCATATTGGTGTTTTTTCTCCTACGTAAGATCCCCTGACGTTGTATTCAAAATGCTCTATTGCATCTTCATGAAGCATACCTTCGTCCATTAATATCTGTATGCATTTCTTGCAAGAATATATTATTCTATATGAAGATTCATCTATGCCGATAATAGCTTCATCGAAACCATCTGCTATTAAAAATTCCTCTTCGTCAAACCATTCCAATATTGTAGATAACATACTCATAACTTAGATAAAATAAAACTTTCTAACCTTTTATATTCTTCCCTAAATTGCTTATCTGTTTCAATAAGATCTCCTGCTGTTTTAATGCCATGTATAACTGTAGAGTGATCCCTACCTCCTAAAAAAGAACCTATCTCTTTTAATGTTATATTAGGCATATTGAATTTAGCGATGTAACAGAACATTTGCCTAGGAACTACAAATTCTCTTCTCCTACAATTAGAAAGTATCAATAATTTTGGCTGTGAGTAAAAGCTAGATATAATATTAAGTAACTTATCAAATCTTATTCTACCTTTCATACTGCCTATTTTTTGCCATCCGACAACACTATCTACACCTAGAGATGAATATAATGATGGTGAGGTTTCTTTAAGGACGTACTTATATGTTTTAACCACTCCACTTTTTACACCGATGCTTTTCTGTGTTTCAATCTTTTCAACCTGACCCCACTCAACGAGATGCTCTAGTTTTTCTTTTACATTTTTAATTCTTTCAGTATCTGCCCAATGCTTTTTACAAAGAGAGGATATTGTACTAGGGTCGCTGTACCCTTTTTTTAAAACATTTCTGATACGCAAATAATCTTTATATTCCGTATCTACATCTTTTACTAATTTCATTTGTTTTTTAATTTATTTAATTTAATTTTGTGCTATTCCTCGGAAGGGATGTTTTACATAACATTATTAAAAGCCCTCAAGACCAAGAGGGCTTTTTTTATTTCTCTCTTAAAGCCTTGCATTCTTTACACAAGACCTCTGTGCTGTGTGTGCAGTCTAACACAAGGTCTCCTGACCTTAAGCAATCTACACAAAAGTTTTGACCATACTCCCAAAACTGTTTGTTTAGGGGATGATGACTGTCTGTTGTATTATTCATATTATTAATTAATTATTCACCTCTATACACTTCAGTTTTAAAACCGAATGTACTAAGTTCTTTTAGTCTATATTCTTGTAGTTTTGACAGCTTACCTGTCTTGGTTTTGATTTCGCTAAATATGACAGCAGCGTCGGGTGGTATTGCTAATACATCGGGGATTCCATTCTTATTCGTCTTAACTAACTTAAGAACGTAATATCCTTTCTCTTCTAATTCTTTTATCCTCTTCTTCTGTATCTGCTGTTCGGTCATTTATTTTTGTTGTACCTTCTCCGTTCTTTCTTGGAGACGTAACCATTTTTATTGTAATCAGCAGGATCGAACTTGCTTTTAGATAATGGTTTACTCAAGTCTCTCTTAGTGGACTTGCCGTTCTGACCATTCCTAGCACGATTACTGCTTCTTTTTTCTTTAACCAAGCGTCCGTCTTTTGTGTGACTAGCATCCTTCCCATCACCATTACCATAAGTACCTTCCTCTTTGTTATTTCTATTAAGTTCTGCACGATACTTTTTACGTTTTTTTGTGGCGTGGTATTTCTTATCATATGCTATTTTTTTCTTACGTCTTTCTTCAGACATACCTAGCTTATCATAAGATGGGTGCTTGCCGGCACGAGAGTTTCTTCTGCTTTTCATTGCTACAAAGTTAACAAATCTTTCTTAAAGTGTTTAGTGGTGTAGTCTTTCTTGTTAGATACAGCCTTGTATATCTTATCTTCAATACCACCTTCGGCAAATACCCAATACACATCACTCTCTAATCTATCCTTAGTTGTCATCCTATCCCTACTCTGCCAATAGCTTGTGGCACTAAAATCAATATTATAGTACACTAATGCCTTAGCTTTGCGAAGACTAATACCTTCTCTACCTGATTGAATCTGTAGGGCTATGGTTTTATCTGTTGTATTGAACTCATCTAGCTCTGTACATAGATTATCCCCGTACACCTCTTTTAAGGCGTTGTACTCCTCTTTAAACTTATAGAAGATACCTACCTTACTGTCGCCAAAGTTATCGTGTATAAAGCTCGCTTTGCTCAAATCAAGTATCTTTGAGTTACCTGATTCAAACTTAACCGTGCCTGAATATATCTGATGTAACTTAGTCATTAGCTTTACACTAGTGTCTCCAAGTATAGCCTCATCTTTTCCTTCAACCACTAGATCCTTCTTAAGTTTATTAGCCACCTTGTATGTAACATCATCCATCTTTACATACAGCTTATGTTCCCGGGTATCAACCTTAAAACCCGCCTCTTTCTGAGAGTAACTAATAGTGTATGCTTTCATTACATCAATGATACTCTGATTTCCGTTAGAGTAATCTCTAATTGTAAGACCATTTATCTTCTTTTCAGTTACCCTTACATAGTCATCACAGAATCTATAGAAGTTCTTATACTGCTTAAATGGGTTGTTTTTTATACCATAGACCTGATGATACATCTGACTGAATGATTCAGGTGTTGGTGTTCCTGACATCAGTATGACATATGGATTGTTCTTAGCTATCAGCTCACGCACTTGCTTGGCACGTTTACTTGGCTTAGGGAACGCACCCATACTGTGTGCCTCATCACATACAATCAAGTCCCACATATCTTGTGGTAGCTTGTGGATGCTCTCGTAGTTCATAACCACTAGGTTATATTTAGGATTAAGCATTGCGTAGTCAGACTCGATGGTGCTTATCGCCTTTTTCTTTGTCAAGAAAAGAACATTACCTACACCAATCTTAGAAGCAATACCAAGGCTTGTTAGGGTTTTTCCTGTCCTCACTTCCATAGCGAGGTACAGGAATCCCTTGTCAATCAATACGTCACTACCGTCATTGATTATTTTCTTTTGGTAATCTCTAAACTTAAAACTTGATTTACTCATATCTTTGTTTAACTTTATTTCAATAATCTTAAACAATGGTCTTTGTGAATGAACAATCTTATGTCTATTCATTAGCCTCGCAAACAGAGAGGCTTTATCGTCAGAATCTCCGTATACTTCAGAAGATATTATCTTTTTCCCCTTCTGTGCTGTTATCTGATATAATCCTTTCATCTGCTTCTTAATATGATCCATTGCCCATAGTTGTCTTTTCCTTTCTCAGGTTCTCTGCCGGTCATATACATACCATAAGCCTTTATCCATCTGTAAAAAACAGTCCGACTAATAGATAGCTTTGCTCTTGGACCGTAGTCAGGATAATCTAAAACAAAATGATTAAACAATTCATTACCCATAAGCCTAGTATCTAATGGTAGTATTGGATTTGGATCTCCATTTATAACACCACACCATTCAATAAAATCATAGCAGGTTGTAGCCTCTAATGATCTAGCTTTGAGGTTTACGAAATCGCTTTCCATAAGACCTGTTCTCATATAACTACTAAGGCAGTTAACCATGTAGCTATCAAACAAACACCATTCGTCTCTATCCCAATCTTCAAAGAAGTGTCTACCAAACTCATCATATGGTGTATTGTTTCTGTTGTAGTGCTGATGTAATTCAATCTCCCACTTACGTCTTGCAAATGAATTACCACTCCCCTTAATAGCGTAGTTTGTTGTTATGGCAACCTTAGGTGACTTTATGTATGGTATCTTTATTGCATCCTTGTTTTTCTTCTCTAACGTAAGACCCTCAGTAATAACGCTGAATAATCTTTCAAAGTCAAATGATTTTTTCACATCATCAAAACATAGTAGCTGTGTATCTGCTGATACGGTTTGATATGGGAATGACTTTTCAAAGTTGAATGCCTTTCCATCAATCACTACTAGCTTTTTCATATGACCTAGTGCATTCATAAATATTCCTTTACCTGTTCCTCCTTCAGGATTCTCAGACATAACCTCATCATTTAATATTACAGCCGGGCAGTAAGACAGATTCTTATATCCGTGCATCATAAAACCAATTGTTGATTCAATTGTATCTATCCTATCTCTTTTGTCACCACATATTCTAGATATAAATGTCTTGTAATCACAATCATCCACATCACATAAAGCAAAGCTTCTATTTATCACATGATCCTTCCAAACATAACCATCTAAATCCATATAGTCTATTACTTCAATACCATCTCTTGTTACCTTTACAGCACAGTTTTGATAATACAGATATGAATAATCCTTTGTGTCTTCCATGAAGTGTATATCAATAGTTTCCAATAGATTTAAAAAGTTATCTTGGAAATAAGAAACCCTCTCTGCAAAAAAGTTATATATAGAAATATCTTCTATTCCCATAAGGTGATCTAGAACGAAGTCTTTTATCTCCTCTGCCGATGTGTTATCAATAAGGTTTGTAACTATACGAACAAATATATAGTTCTGACTACCCTCAGGATATATCTTATAGAATCCATTTTTTTCTAAAAACTTTTTAAATGAGTATGCTATTATTTTTATTGTACCCTTTTCGCTTTTACTCCAAAACTGCGTGCTAGATTGCTCTTTTTCAATATCCGTAACGACCTTACCAATATCATCAGAAGATAGATCATCATTCTCATCAAGAATCTCAGATATAATTTCATTTCTTGTAGCACCGCCTCTTAATTTTAGTTTAATATAGTTTATCTTATCCTCATCCTCATAGTACTTTGTGTTAAACTTATTTGTATTTCTGTATGCTGACTCTATAGTGTTGTGTATCTCGCTTACAGGGAAGTCGTCATTAGAGTATTGGTTTAATATATATGATGCTGTTGTTTTAACTATACCATAATCATTAAATGCCATAGCTAATATATATGCGTTGTGGTTTCTTTGACCCTCGTTCATGGGATACTTCTTCTCCCACCACTTCATCAATATGTCTATTATTTTTGTCTCATCCGTTATAGGTATGCTTTTATATGTAGATGACACATCAATCTCTTTATACTCCCTTTCTTTTATCTTATCCCACATCTTAGAGTCTTCATTGACATAGATATCCTTATCATAAGACTCATAACAGACCCTACTTATATTCTTAGATGTCTTATCGAAGTATGGAGAAGAGAAGTATTCTTCTAATGATATAAAATAGTTTACATGGTTTTCTATATCGCAAGGTATCTTTACGATAACCTTAAGACCTTTACCTGATGGAGATACAAAAACAGAATAGACATACTTGTCTTTAGATATCTTGGACTTATCATCCTGCATATCCTTAACCTTTGCATAGTTATCAAAGTCTAGACATATGAAACCACTATGCTCTACTAATGAGTTATCATTTCTTTTATTAAATTTACCACTAAAGCACACAGCAGGTAGATTTTTCTTTAGATCGTTTCGTGCTGTCTTATCCTTCTCAGACCTTATTCTCTTTACTAGATCCTTACTATCACCGTTCTTTATCCTATCCAATACAAAGCTTATGCTTCTATAGAAAGGGGTCTCTGTTTCTTTGATGTTTTTAAATATTGTGACGTTTTTTTCCATTGTTGTGACGATTTTGTGACGATTATTTTGACTTAAGTAGTTGATTACTAAGTATGTTGACGATTTTGACGATTATTTTTACACATACGAGATAAAAAAATAAAATTATATATATAGTAGTAGTAGTAGTATAGGAAATTTTATTTTCGTCATTCACTAGAGCAAATAAAGGGGAGTTATGGTTTCCGACGTGTCGGAATATAACCCCCCGTTACTTATTCTTAAGGGGTTTTAGAATGGCAGTTCATCGCTTTTTTCGCTGACCACTTCCATCACATCCTTCTTTGGTTTAGGTTGCCAAGTATCAAGTTGGCAGTAATATTTGCCACCTTTACTCTGCTTGATGTCTAGGTTAACCCATCCATTCTTTTGGTTTGCTTGAAGAAATGCAATTGCCTCTTCTACTTTAATTGATTGCGACCCTACTACAAATTCAGGTGCGTTTTCTTTTCTCTTGAAGATGAATCCATCTGCAAAAATTGTCTCGTTTGACATAATAATTATATATAAAATTTATCCCAATTAATTTAGGTGTGGTACGATTGGGAAGTACGAACCCACCTTATCATAATTAAATTAACTCCTCCTCTATATAGTAGTCGTTAATGTTTTCCTTTGCATTTTCTGCAAAAAACTTTTTGTATACCTCTACTGCTCTCTCAACCTTATCTTCTCCACGTTCAAGAAACTCTGTAGTTGGTCTATATATACCTAACCTACCTGTACCTTTCTCTATTGCGTAGAATACTAATGGTTTATTAAACAACGATTGATATATGTATGCTTGGCTATCGTAGTTATACCTCCTTGCACTCCACTTAAAGTCATCTATATTAGATGTAGTCTTCAAATCTATTAGCATATCAGGATGTACAATATCTGCCTTTCCTTTCCACATCTGACCACATATCTTACCAACAGCAGGTACTTCATACTCATTGCCCTCGTTTCTGATATCATCAAAGAATGTGTAGTTGCTCAACATTTTTGAAACTAACCTCTGTATATCTTCAACCTCACTCTCAAGTAATGCATAGTGAATACCCTTATTTAAGCAGTAT
>Ga0181392_1000213_pt1 | contig 21501 bp, 41 predicted proteins | sample 15SPOviralmetaG_FD_130083 | JGI IMG/M metagenome (GOLD analysis project Ga0181392, IMG submission 130083) | Marine viral communities from the oligotrophic San Pedro Time Series (SPOT) site, San Pedro Channel, CA, USA - 15 SPOT_SRF_2010-09-15 | ecosystem: Environmental > Aquatic > Marine > Strait... | reverse complement strand
TTACTCTGACAGGCACTACTCCTTTCCTTTCCTTTAATAATGCGACTAACTTCACGCACAACTTGACAGGCAATACAACCTACAGTTTTGGAGGCGCAGCAGCCACAGGCAATGCTTCGGCCTTAACGCTCAAAATTATTCAGGACACCACAGCGCGTACAGTTACATGGCCTGCTAGTGTTGACTGGGCGGGAGGCACAGCGCCTACGCTTACAGCAGCAAGTGGCGGTGTAGATGTGTTTGTATTCTATACTATTGACGGTGGTACTACTTACTACGGCTTTACGGCTGGACAGGCGATGGCATAATGAGTACGGTAGCAAAAAAGCTATTACAGGCAAAGACTGAATCTGCGGAAATCGTAGGCTATCAATATGTGGGTATTTTTGGAACAGGGACTCTTAATGTTAGTGATGTTTCAGATATTAACAATATTACTGCTGTTGACTCGCTGTCTGATGGGGCACTGACAATTGTCTTTCCACATGGTAGCGCATTTGACAGAGATAGAAGTTTGCTTTTTGTCGGAGACCCGATCGGTGACGAAATAGTATGTATAGACCTAAGTGACCCAGCAAATCTAGTGTCAAGAGATACAATAACAAGCTCAACCAGATTAAACTTTGTCCAAGGGATTTCTGCCAGCACTGATCGACAGCTTATTTTTGCAGGTTGTGGAACTTCAACAAGTCCGTCAAAATCTCTATCTGCTATTGACTACTCCGACCCTGATAATTTAGCTTTTTCTGGAAACCCCTTTAATGTTGGTTATCTGTATAAGGGCTGCGCTTGTACAGAAGATGGCAATACTTTTTTTGTTTCAGAAGGTGACGATTTAATTGCGATTGACAGCACAAATACATCTAGTATGTCTGAATTAGACCATTACCATCTATCACTTGCTGGCCAATTGAAAACTATACGAATAGACGAGGCAAATGATGTAATGTACGGGATAGGTCACTCAGATAGTTCTTTTTTGAGTTACGATATTTCTAATCCCTCTTCATTATCTTATAGAGACGTGATCACAGATAATACCAATCTTGACGAAGTTGACGTCTTACAAATAGACTTAACAAATAATTACGCTTTTGTGATGACGCAATTAGGAAAATTATCTTCTTTTGATATTTCTGACCCTGATAATTTAGTGAGAAAAGATACATTATTTGATTCAGATTTTGATACTAATAGCTCTTATAGATCGATAGCTTTAGACATTGAAAGAAAATTAATCTTTTGCGTATCGCGAAGCAACGGCAGAAAGTTGGCAATTGTAAGCTATGATGATGTGGAAAATCTGACGAAACTGACAACCCACACATTCACCAGCGGCAACAATGGTGGCGGCATAGTTTTGTTTAACTGAACATGGGAAATAAAAAATGTACGTAAAAATACTTAACGGCTCTGTAGATACTTTTCCCTATAGCGTCAAGCAGTTAAAACAAGATAACGCTAACACTTCTTTTCCTGATAAATTGGGCGAAGATCAGCTTGCCGACTGGGGTTTGTACCGTGTAGTTTATGCAGATAACCCTACGTTTGCGCATGACGAGAAAGCAGTAGCAAACGCAGAGCCTACCTTAGTAGACGGTTCTTGGACTCTCGGCTGGTCTATTGCACCTAAGACAGCAGAAGATATAGCCGCAGAAGCGTCGAGCGTGCGTTATGAACGTGATGAGCTGCTGGCTGAATGTGACTGGACGCAGATGCCCGACAGCCCTTTAGACGACAGCACAAAGGATTCTTGGGCTACTTACCGCACAGAGCTACGTGACATAACAGAACAGACAGGATTTCCAACTAACATTACATGGCCTACAGCGCCTTAATTTAACAACGAGGATATAAAAATGAAAACATTATTAATCGCGACACTTTTCGTACTGGCTGGCTGCAACACTTTTAATGGTGCTGTTGACGGTTCACAGCAGATTGTCAACTCAACTGTAGACTCTGCACAAGGCATGGTAGTGAATACCGCTAAAGGTGTTGGTGCTGGTTCAGCTACTTTGGTAGAAGGTATTGCTAAAGACATTCGCACAGCGTCTGAATGAATAGCTAGTTGGAGTAAAGCAAAATGATGGCAGAAATCGCAGCGGCAAATGCTGCATTCACGGTTATTAAGACTGCCATTAGTAATGGGAAGGAGCTTTACGCCTGTAGTGCTGCCGCACAAAAATACTTTGACAGCAAAAGTGCCATAGCAAAGCGTGTAGCGTCAAAAGGTAAGTCAGACATAGACGCTTTTATGGCTCTTGAGAAAATCAAAGAGCAGGAAGTGTGGCTGAAAGAACATATGGTTTATGCTGGCCGCCCAGATATGTATTCTGATTGGTTAAACTTTCAGTCAGAGTGCAAAAGAAAGAGAGAATCTGAGGCTCGCAGGTTGTTGGCGGTACGGCGAACCAGAATCAAAATGATAAAAACATTTGTCACCGTTATTGGCATAGCAATAGCAGTGATTCCTATTATGATCTATGGCTTTATACTAATGGTGAAACGATAATGGCTACAGTAAAAGAGGCTTTACTCAAATTAGAAGGGCATGAGAAAGAATGTGCGATCAGGTATGCAAACATCGAGCGCCGACTAAATGACGGCTCTGAGAGATTTAAGAAAGCTGAGATGATGATCTGGGGCATATACCCTTTGATTATAGGTTTATTTGTAGTCGGGAAGATGTTCCAATGAGCCTAGTAAACGCCTTAATTGCCCCTGTAACTGGACTACTGGACAAGTTTATACCTGATGCTGACGTTAAACAGAAGATTGCGCACGAGATCGCTACAATGTCAGAGAGACACGCGCAGGCGATTGCACTGGCTCAGATCGAAGTCAACAAGGCAGAAGCAAAAGGAAACTGGTTCCAAGCGGGATGGCGGCCAGCTACAGGATGGGTTTGCGTGCTTGGATTCGGAGTAAACTTTTTAATCTCACCACTTGCCGCAGGTTTTGGCGTAGACATTCCACAGGCCGACACAGCGACTATGCTTCCAGTTTTGATGGGTATGTTAGGGCTAGGTGGCCTGAGAACTTTTGAAAGGGTTAAAAAATGACAGCTAAAAAGAAAGTAGTATATTTCACAGAAAAAGAACTGGCTTGCAAGCACACCGGAGAAAGCGGCTTTGATCCTGATTTTTTAAAGGTTCTGATCGCTATCCGTAAAGAGTGTGGCTTTGGCTTTCCAATCAGCAGTGCATACCGCAGTCCGCAACACCCAATAGAACAGCGCAAAGATAAGGCAGGAGCGCATTCAACTGGAAAAGCGGTAGACATACTTGTTAGCGGAGAAAACGCCTTAGAATTGATTAGGGTGGCTCAGAAGCATGGTATCCAGCGCATCGGCGTAAAGCAGAAAGGCCGCACGAGGTTTATTCACCTTGATGGCTGCACTGAAGAAGATGGCTTTACCTGTCCTGCTATCTGGTCATATTAGTTTAGAAATGGCCGGATATGCGGTGCTAGACTACCCAAACTAGCCGCATATTAAACCAAGCCCATTTATTTGGGCTTTTTATTGTCTAAAGTGTTTACATTATAGTAAACATAATAGATAATGTACCTACATTCAAAAAACAAAAGGGCTACACAGATGTTTATTCCAACTTTTCAAGAAAAAATCGACGAAATCAAAGCAGTTTTAGCAGAGATGACACCAGCAGAACACGCCAGATTCGGCGCGCAGTTTGAAAGCGACCTGAAGTACTTTGAAGAAAAAGAAGCTGCAAGAAAATCTTAATTTAACAGCCCCCGAAAGGGGGCATTATTGATTTGCTTAACACACCACCTACAGAGGAGCCGCAAGGATGAATTTTATAGAGACAATCAAAAGAGACTTGAATCAGGAGCGTAATCACAGGGGCTTGAGTAGCCGTGTACTTGTCGATGCTCGCGCCCTTTACGCCCTTATAGAAACATACGAAACCTTAGACTCTCAAGCGCGTGCTCTATACGAGGGGAGCGCTGGATTAGAGCTAGACCACCAGCTCCGCAACACGATTACCGCTTTATACCATCGGGAAAGAAAAAACACTGAAACAACCCTAATGACGATCATGCAGACGCTCTTGCCGTTAATGGAGCGGAAGGAAAAGGAGGCTCGCGCGAGATTGCTCATTTTGGACTCTATGGACACCCCATCTACAGAGGAGCCGAAGGCATGAACCCAGCCTGCATTGCAGTAGAGCTAAGCACTGTTCGCCAGATTAAGAGCATGCTCCGGAATGCTGTAGATTAGGAGACAATATGTTCACTAACGACTTTCAAAATTACTTTTACGAGCTGGCAGAGAAAGATTACGCCATGCACAACCCAGCGCGAGATAATATGCCGGATGAATACTATCACGCATACGGCTCGCTAACCGCAGCAGGGGAGTGCGCATCAGCTAATTGCGCTGACCCTGACAAAAGTGTTACCACATCATTAACTTTTTAGTATCATAACCATTCAATAATTGGAGAAAAATATGTATTCAAGCGAAAAAATTGACGAAATTGCAACCGCATTATGCGTAGCGCAAGCAGTTATGGGGGGAGCAGTCAAAGGCAGTGGCAACCCTTTCTTTAAATCCAAATACGCGAACTTGTCGGACGTTATGCAGGTAATTAAAGAGCCGTTTGCGGCCAATGGCCTCAGCTACGTTCAGTTTCCTATTAGCACCGATAACAGTGTAGGAGTATGCACAAGACTCATGCACACATCTGGTCAGTGGTTAGAGCAAGAGTTTCTATTGCCCATGGTTAAGCGCGACCCGCAATCTGGCGGTTCGTGTATTTCTTACGCAAGACGCTACGGATTGGCTGCCATGGCTGGAATCCCGCAAGTAGATGATGACGCAGAAGCGGCAATGCTAAGAAGCGACAAGGCAGTTAAGAAGGCCGAGCAGGAAAGCTACGAAGATTCCATTATCGACCTGATGCCAAGCGTTAAGGCTATCAAGGACGGTCTGGCAACTGGCGACTTATCTACAGCTAACGAAGCGTGGAAAGAGTTGACCGACACAGAGAAGCAGCTACTTTGGAAAGCACCAAGCAAAGGCGGCGTATTTACAACCCAAGAACGCGCCACAATGAAAACCCCTGAATTTAGAACAGCACAATAGGAGAAAGAAATGAGTAATTACGAGCAAAAAGACAACAGCGGCGCGATGTTTGTGAACGACAAGAAAGAGTCGGAGACACACCCAGATCGCAAAGGTAGTGCCATGATTGACGGAAAAGAATACTGGGTAAGCGGCTGGGTTAATACTAGCTCGAAAGGAACCAAGTATATGAGCCTAAAGTTTAGCGCAAAAGATCAAGCCCAGCAGCAGGGTATGGCACAAGCGCAGAAAGCAGTGCAGCCAAAGACTGCCGAGTTTGATGAAGATATACCTTTTTAGAGTTAAATGCCCCCCTCGCGGGGGGCAACCAACAGGAGAAAGACCAGCGCCAGCCGGTCAATAACAATATATCACAGGTAGGATTATAATATGCAATTTATAGACGCAGGAAAGGCTGTACGAGCCGCGCAAGCTAACGCAGGTATCAGTAACGCAGAGTTATCTAGGATCGCTAAGACAAGCCCACAGCAGGTTATACGCTGGAGAGCGCAGCCAAACATGAAGCTGCACACCATGCAAAGCATATGCAATGTGTTAAACGTGGAGATTCCTGATTTTTTAAAGCTAGGAAAATAGTTCCTGTTTTGTGTTTACAAACAGGTTGATATAGATAATACTCTGCACAGTTATCGGGCTAGAGGATGGGGAATCACTTAAATTAAACCCCTGACACCGAGTTGACCCTCTCGACATAGCCCCTACAGTCAGTCGGCACTGGCTAAAGGATAGACCAGATATTCGATACGATAACAACTGCTGCCGGAAAGTCGCTTAGCCCTTTCTTCGAAAATTTACTTTTTGTTGTAAAAGGGTAAAAGTACCTGAGAAAAAATTGTTAAAAAAAATAACCATTCAAAAAAATAGTGAGCGCTTTAGCGTGAACCAACGGAGATAAGATAATGAGCCAGAAAGAACGAATACTGCAACACCTTGAAAGTGGAAACACGATCACATCATTAGAAGCCTACCAAGAGCTTGGCGTAACACAGCTTGCTACTAGGATCTACGAGCTTAAAGCTGAGGGAAACCCAATTCTGTCGCATCGAATCAAAGTTACTAACCGATTTGACGAGCAATGCACTGTATCAAGATATTTCTTGATGGGGGCTGAATAATGCTAATTAAAACTGGTGAAGAATATATTGTGCCTGATGACCTGTATGACGAGCTGATTAAAAGCTACGGCGATGAAATGGTTAGGGACGAGCTGGAAGCGATGCGTATGTGGCTATTTGCCAATAAGTCAAAACGCAAAACCAAAGTTGGAATGCCGAAATTCATAAATAGCTGGTTAGCTAGAACCAAAAAGACAGGCGGTGTATCGCCTTATGCTCAGATACACGCAAATCAAGCAAGCGAACAGTTGCAAAATGAAACCATCAGGGGCAGGTCGATTATGATGGGCATAACCGACATTAGCTGGCTACAAGGTGCAGAGCGTGAAGCCCAGAAGCAGCATTATCTTGCAAGCCATGGTTATTATTACGATGGAACAGGAGAGCTAAAGTATGCGTAGTGATCGACGAAAGAATCCACCTGTCAAAGCACCCAAAAAGTATTTATTTGCAGGAAAGACTGGAGGGTTAAAAACAGGCGAAAAGTATAGTTTGCCGCATATGGCTGAGGTTGCAGGTATTAACAGCAAAACACTGCACAGCAGACTTCGTGCCAAGCAGTGCAAGATTATAACTGATTATGATTTAAGAATGGCAAAGGCATCTTATAACAACGATGCCGACAAGCCTTTTATCACTAGGTTAGAGTCTGCTGAAGATATGTTAAGTCAAAAGTGGCTTTCGAGGGCGTTAGTGTGAGCCAAGGCGATACAGTGAAGGTGTTCCGAGCCGCAGAGATTGATGTGCGGCTTGGTTACATTGCTGACCGCTTAAAGGTTTGGGACTACGCAAAGCCATGCGCTATCACCCTAAAGCCTTACAGAAACCCCCGCACAACTTCGCAGAACGCCATGTTTCATGCTTGGTGTAGAGAGCTATCGGCATGGGTTATAAAGCGCGACCCTACCTACACCCCCGAAAATGTTAAACTACTATTGAAACAGAAGTTTTTAGGCACTGAATCGATTCAGGTTGGCAAGACTGTTATAGAGAACCAGTTGCGTCACACAAGCAAATTGGACAGTGGAGAAATGCACCACTTTTTAAATGAGGTGCATAGCTGGGCTTTTGATCTTGGATACACCTTGCAGATTGACCCGGAAAGCGAATACCGTAAATTACAACTACAACAGGTAGAATAATGGACAGAATTGACCCGCGCACTTTATTGGAGTTTGTGAGAAGCGAAGCTCAAGAAAGAGTTTTAAACGCAGTGATTCAGCATGGATCACATATTAAAGCTGCTGATTCGTTAGGTTTGAACAGACGAGGTATTGATAGAACTATTAAGCGCCTTGAAGGTTATGCAGCAGAGAAAGGTGTTGCACCGCACCGCGACCTAGTTCACCAGACCGCCGAGGGCTTTGATGCTAAGCGCGTATCTACAGCCTATAAAGAAGATGGCTCAGTAGCCTTGCAGTGGGTGATCCAAGAGCCGCAAAAGAAAAGCCTAAAAGAGCGCCTAGACCTAATGATTGAGGGCGTCAAAGATGATATTCAGGGATATAAACCGCCTGTCGCTGCCCCCGCTCAAGTTCGTGATGATTATCTAGCCATGTATATGATTGGCGATCACCACTTTGGAATGCTTGCCGACTCAGAGACTAAAGTTGACGACGATGACTGGGATGTAAAGATAGCGACCCAGATACTAATCGACTCAACTGACAGGCTGGCTAATCGAGTCGGTAACGCTGGCACTGGTGTATTGTTAAACGTAGGTGATTTCTTTCACGCTGACAGTAGTTTTAATACTACAACCAAAGGAACCCCGGTAGACGTAGACACACGCATTGGAAAGACCTTTAAGCTGGCAGGCAGGCTGTTTAATGTCCTAATCGACAAGATGCTACAGACGCACGAAAAAGTGGTTGTGGTTAATGTACGCGGGAATCACGATTACGATATGGCCTGTCACTTATCAAGCTGCCTAGAGTTGCTATACAGCAATGAGCCAAGAGTTGAGGTAGTGCAGAACTACAGCAAGTTTATATCCTATCAATGGCACAACAATCTATTCGTATTCCACCATGGAGACCGCATCAAGCACGAGCAGATCCTACAGACGGTGATTAAGAATTTAGACGACGAGTGGGCAGAGTCAAAGAACCGTTACTGCCATCTGGGACACATACACCACCACACAGCCAGAGAGGTCGGTTCTATGCACTTTGAGCATTGGGGCAGCCTAACTGCTACCGACCAATGGCACAGCGACAGCGGCTACGGTGCAGAGCGCTCGATGACGGCGGTGGTATATCACAAAGACAGCGGTGAAGATTCGCGGGTAAAAATAAAGGTGGGAGGGTGAGTAAAGTTGTTGAGTTTCCTAAAAGGTCTATTAAATTGGTTCGAGTCTATTGCGAAGAATGTGAACAGCCTCTTACGTATTGGCTTGGTGATGATGATTCTGCTTACGGTTTATGCCCTAGCTGCGATCTCAATATTCCTGATGAAATTAATTTATCTACTGAGGAGACCGAACATTGAGCGCACTTAGTAAACAGACTGGCGGCAGCCATTACCAACTTGCAATTCAGCCTATCGAGTACATCTACAAGAACAGCTTGGACTACTGCGAGGGCAACGTAGTTAAATACATTACAAGGCATGGCAGCAAGAACGGTGCTGAGGACATTAGGAAAGCTATTCACTATTGCGAACTATTACTAGAGCTAGAATATGGCGAAGAAAGGTAGAAAGAAAACCACAGTCGCGCAGGAGATGGAGAAGGCAGCAAAGCTCTTGCAGCGGCTTGTAAGGTTAAAGGCGGCAGATGACAATGGCTACGCCCAGTGCGTTACTTGCGACAAGGTAGACCACTATAAGAACCTTCAGGGCGGCCACTTTATACCCCGCCACAGAACCATTTTCAAACTTGCAGAATTTAACATAAAACCACAGTGCCCCCATTGCAACTGCTGGGGCATGAAACAAGCGCACTACGTCTTACGCTACAGGCAATACATGGTCGACACCTATGGCGAGCGCAGGGTTAAAGCTATGGAGCGTATGGCATGGAGGCCAGCTAAGAGGTACGACCGAGAGGAAGTTATTGCCTTTGCCCGCGACCTTAAAGAACAGATAAAAGTAGAGGAATGGCGCATTGGCGAAATAAAGTGTTGACGGTTTAGTAAACATCGGGCAAGATGTGCAGACATTCAAAAAAAGAAGGGTTCCACATGAAAAAACAAGTTAAAGATTATGTAGACGATCTGGTTCACCGCTGTGACTGGGAAGGCGATGTTATAGACCTTTCTGATGATCAAAAAGATGCGCTAGTTTTAGAGTGGCTGCTTGCCTATCCTAGCTGGCAAGATGATTACATTTCCCCTGCTATTTGCGTATCTAAGCGCGTTGGCTATCTGCGTCTGCTTTACAGAAGCAACGACCCTGCAAGTTTAATGCTCAAAGATGAAATGTACCTATCCCTTGAAACTACATTGCGCGAATCGGTTTTGGAATACTACGGTGAGACATACACCAAGCCAGAGGCATTCGCTGGATATGAGGCAGGCCAATGATCAACTACGATTATAAATATGCGCGCGACCGCATAGCAAAAGAAAAGCGTACGGAATCGCGTACGTTTATGGCAGCAGGCGCAATCTTGTTTGTGCTGTACTTGATAGTATCTACGATGAGCTATAACGATTGCTTGCAGGGGGTGTGCTAATGAATTACGGCAAACCAGCTTTTACATTCAAGCATTATCCTTACGGAAGGCCTGAGTGTGTGCCAGATGTAATGCTAGAGGTCACTTTGTTTAATCGTGACCTTACTAGAAATGAGATTATAGAAGAATTTGGGCGCTTTTTAGTCGGCGCCGGTTATTATTTTGCAGAAAACGAAACCATAGGAGTAATTACAGATGAATAAGTATTTTATATGTTTATTAATTAGCGTTTTATCGACAAGTGCATTTGCTACTTGCACTGCTACAGTAGATGCTTGGGGCAATACTCGATACAACTGCGGCGGCACAAGCGGAACCCTCAGCAGGGATCTTCTAGGCAATGTTAGAGATTCCAGAACTGGAACAACTTATAGAACCGATGTTTTAGGCACTACTCGCGGATCAGATGGCTTTAGCGCCAGAACGGACGTTTTAGGAAATACGCGATATAACGATGGCACTAGCAGTCGCGTCGATGTTTTTGGAAATACTCGCTTCAGTGATGGCACTGTATGTCGTACTAATGTTTTAGGTGTAGTGTCATGCCAGTAGCTAAATTAAGCAAAGAGGAGCTAGAAGAAATGGTTAGTTCAGTAAATGAGTTTGCCGATAAAAAAATAAACGAAGATTGGCAGCCAGACAAAAGTAACTGGAGCGTATTTAAAAAAGCAAACTGGTGGATAGAGGAGCGCTTATACAATTTGATTGGTGATGATCCATGCGACCGGATCAAAGAATGGCTTATCAAGGAGCCTGCATCAAATGGGCTTGCCATATTCCTTGCTTTGCTTATAATCTTTTTTGACTAGGGTAACCCCTCCTGCCCCTTGAAGCTGGCTTGCCGCACCAGTAGTCACAACGCGGCACTGAATTTAGACTTGGTGACATTCCGCACCGTAAAGCAGGCTTGGCCGACCTGTAGTCGCAACAGGCTCCCTATATCATTCCTGATATATCAACCATCAATAAGCATCATTTCTAATCATATCTGATAGCACCTACAATGCCCGCAAATTCACCAGCCGGAGATTTTCGGAAATGCTATACATGATTGGCTTTATTCTCTCAGCCCTTATCCTTGTGGCTGTTCAAGACCTTAGATTGCACAAAAAGTAACCAGCGTTTACAATAACGGCACAACCAAATTGTTAGCCTGCGGAGGTTAATATGCACCAGTTGAATATTGTGAGCCGTATAATCGAGTGCGAAGAAAACGGATGGCACGATCTGCTGTCTAAGGTTGATGGCATTACGCAAAGCCTTATAGACAATCCCACAGCCGCACAGCCTGTTATTACTGCCCTGCGCTTTTGGTGTGATGCTGTTGATTGTAAGGTGAACGGTTTACCGCCTGATGAGCATGATGTTATGCTGCAAAATCCTCTAATGAATATACGCGCTGCCTTTGGCACTGAGGTATAACCCCCTAGATGAAAAACGGAAACCAAGGCGAGGGTGGTGGCAGACCCCCTGTAGTCTTTACCCCTGACCAAGTAATTGAGATTCAGGCGCTGGCTGCTGTCCTAACCAAAGGCCAGATAGCCGACTATTTCGACATAAGCGAAAAGACATTAAGGGAAGTAGAGAAGCGACAACCTGAAGTTTCTACCGCTTATAAAAAGGGCAGATGCAAACAGATTGCAAACATGGGTAGCAACCTTGTCCAGTTGGCTCAGGATGGCAATGTAACGGCAAATATTTTTTACTTAAAGACACAAGGTGGCTGGAAAGAAGCCGAGGCAGAAGTGCAAGAGATTCCCCCAATCAATATAGTAGTAGACAGTCGTGCAACTGACCCTGCCACAGAGTGAGATATTTTGTAGCACTAGCCGTTTCCGTAGCGTTGTTGCTGGGCGAAGATTCGGCAAGACATTCCTTAGCACTGGGGAGATACTGCGAGCAGCCATATCTGGTAAGGATAAAAACTGCTGGTATGTAGCACCGACCTACGGCTCTGCTAAAGAGATTGCATGGGATATGCTTATACAGACCATTCCCCCTGAATACCTAACCAAGACAAACGAAAGCAGCCTGACGATGCGCCTGATTAACGGCAGCACTATCAGCCTGAAGGGAGCAGAGAAGCCTAACAACCTGCGAGGTAGAGCGTTAGACTTTGTTGTACTTGATGAGTTTGCAGATATGCGCCCAGAGGCTTGGTATGAGGTTATCAGACCGTCTCTGTCTGACAGGCTAGGCTCTGCTCTGTTTATCGGTACGCCTAAAGGTCGCAACCATTTCTATGACCTGTACAGCAAAGGGCTAGATGGTGATGATGATTGGCAGAGCTTTCAGTACACAACTATCCAAGGCGGCAACGTACCGCAGACAGAGATAGAGCAGGCCAAACAAGACCTAGACGAGCGCACATTCAATCAGGAATACAATGCTCAGTTCGTAAACTATAGCGGGATTATCTACTACGGCTTTAATCGTGAAGAATCTGTTGGTAAGATCGAGGCAGACCACCACACCTTGCACGTTGGCATGGACTTCAACTTAGACCCGATGAGTGCAGTTGTATGTGTCCGACACCACGACACACTGCTGGCTATTGATGAAGTAGTTATGTGGGGCAGCAATACCGATGAGATGGCGCAGGAATTGCGAACGCGCTACCCCGACAAACGTGTTATCATCTACCCCGACCCTGCCTCTAGGCAGCGCAAGACTAGCGCAGGTGGGCGCACAGATTTAAGCATACTTCAGAACGCAGGTTTTGAGGTTAAGGCTAAGACCAGACACGCACTGGTACGAGACAGAATAAATGCGGTCAACTCACGGCTACTATCAAGCGATGGTCAGCGGAAGTTGTTGATAGACCCCAAATGTAAACAGACAATCGAATCCTTAGAACGCCAGACCTACAAAGAAGGGACGAGCGTTCCTAATAAGGACGGATTTGACCACATGAATGATGCTTTAGGCTATCTGGTAGAGTACCTGTTCCCAGTACGCACAGAGCGAATAGTTGAACAACCGAGACGGTGGAGTTAATGGCTTACAGCAAAGACTTAGAATATACGCACCCACAATACGACAATAACAAGTATCGCTGGGAGTTTTATCTTCGCAGCTATATGGGTGGTGAAGATTACCGGGACGGCGCTTACCTGACGCGCTACGTCAACGAGGACAAAGACGAATACAATCGCCGCCTTGACCTGACCCCAATGGACAACCACAGCAAGAACATTGTCCACATCTACAGCAGCTTCCTATGGCGACAGCCACCAGTGCGCAGCTTTAACTCTGCCGCTGGTAACTATGCCCTTGAACCTTTTATGAAGGATGCTGACCTTGATGGTCGTAGCTTTAACGCGTTTATGCGCGAGGCTAATATCTGGGCTAGTGTTTACGGTAACGTCTGGGTGATAGTCGATAAGCCAGAATCTAACGCCCGCACTAAGGCCGAGGAGCTAGGGCAGGACATAAGACCTTATGTGACCATGTTCACCCCAGAGAATGTATTTGACTGGGAGTATGAGCGTATGCCGTCAGGCCGCTACGAGCTTTGCTACCTGAAGGTTCGCGAGTCTATCGAGGAAATTAGCGACACCGAGAAGCGCGTATATTACCGCTGCTGGCACAAAGATAAGGTCGAGCTGTATGAGAGCATCAACGAGCAAGACCGCCACATAGAGACAATTGACAACCCGCTTGGACGGATTCCTGCGGTGTTTGTACCTGCACAGCGTTCAGTAGTGCGCGGCATTGGCATAAGCGATCTTTCTGACGTTGCCTATATGCAGCGGGCTATCTATCAGGAGCTATCGGAAGTAGAGCAGCTTATTCGCATTAGCAATCACCCGACACTAGTTAAGTCATACGAGACTGACGCTAGTGCTGGTGCTGGTTCTGTTATCAATATGCCTGATGATATGGATGCGCAGATGAAGCCCTATATGCTACAGCCAAGCGGCCAGAACCTAGACAGCGTAAGAGCGTCTATTAACGATAAGATTGAATACATTAATCGTATGTCTCACATGGGCGCAGTTCGCGGCACAGAGGCAATCACGCAGTCTGGCGTAGCAATGCAGACAGAGTTTCAGATGCTTAATGCAAAGCTGGCTGAAAAGGCTGACATTCTCGAGCTAGTTGAGGAGCAGATCTGGAACTTGTGGTGCGATTATCAAGAGCTAACCCCTGACGTAGAAATATTCTACCCAGACAGCTTCGACATTCGCGACATGGACAAAGAGCTAATCTTTTTGCAGCAGATGCGAGCCACTGGCGTTAAGTCTGTCACCCTGTCGCAAGAGATAGATAAGCAGATTGCAGACCTAGTGCTAGACGATGAGAAGTTGGCAAAGTCGCACCTTGAAATAGACCAAAGCACACAAGTATTAGGGCAGTTCAACGACGAGGCTGAATAATGCCCACAGATAACCAGTACGACGAGATATTGGATAGGCTTGCCGATACCCATCAGCAACGCCTAGCCGATGCCCTAGTGACCTTAGAGGAGCGCGTAGCAGGTGTTATGGCTGACGCTCCGCTACAGGGTGGCAATCTGTTTGATACTGAGTGGGCTATCAATGCTAGACCGCAGCTAAAGGCTGTAATGGATGAGGCTTACCTGTCCGAGGTTGATGCAGTGGTTAGAGGGTACGGCTCTGTCGCAGCCGATGCACAGGATATGCTTCAGACGTATGGCGACTTCACTAAGCTCGACCCTACGGTTATAAACCAGTTGCAGCGTCTATCATTCCAAGGCTTTGAGTCAGTTGCTAATGAATATCTTGATGTCTTAGCCAATGAGGTCTATCAGTCAACCCTGACAGGCCGTAGCTTTAACGACACAGTGAAGAACCTACGCCAGACAATCAATGGCGTATATATTCAGAGTGACGATGTAGAAGCCCAGCGGCTTGTTGATATAGCTAACAGCGGTTCACCTGCGGCAGCCAAGGAAGCAGCCGAGCAGTTACGCACCAAGTTCGCTAGAGACAGGGCAGGCAATAACCTTAGACGCTACAGCACCCAGATGGCACAAGACAGCCTGATGCAGTTCGACGCATCTATCAACACAGCTATCGGTAAGCAAAGCGGCGCGACCAGGTGGAAATATTATGGCGATGTCATCAGGGACAGCAGACCATTTTGCAAAGAACACGCGGGGCAGGTATTTACTGAAGAAGAAATTTCAGACACTTGGGCGGGTAGCTGGCAGGGCAAGTCGTCTGGCGATCCCTTTATCGTGCGCGGTGGTTACAACTGCCGACACCACTGGCGACCAGTATTCGACGAGGAATAGTTATGGCATACGGTAAAAAGAAGAAGAAAAAAAAGCCCACTAAGTAAGCTGGGCTAAAGGGGGAAAGGGTAGCCCCCTTTCGGGGGCGGTTAGTTTATCTTGCAGTTAATTCTTTGCCGTTTACTGGGGCTACTTCTTCTGTAAGGTAAGCAACGTGCTGGCGAATGTTTTTGGCTTTGTACTCACCGAGGTAGCGCTCTTTCTCTTGCAGTTCTGCCCAGCTTCTATTGTAGGTTCTGGCTTTGTTGATGTTCTCTTCAGTGAACCATTCTTTAGGGCCAAAGCGATCTTCTTTAGGTGCAAGTAATACAGCGTCTATATCTTCAGCTTTTCTAGTCTCAAGGTGAGTTGCCATTTCATCTAGCTCTGCCTGTACTGCAACCATGTGTGTGAGGTCATGCTCGGCAGGAATCTTGTCAGCACCCGAACAAACGCCATGGAATCCCCAGTCTACTACATAACCATGTTTAGCCAGTAAACCAGTCTTAACATTTACAGCCTGCTTTCTACCGCAAGCCTGACAAGTACCGTTGTGAGTTGCTTTAGCCATGTGTGTAACCCTTTGTTTTTTGAATGTAGGTGTATTAAATACTATATTAACCTTAATGTAAACACTTTAGATGATATTTGTGCAGAAATGTTTATATGCTAAAATCGGGGTTCACCAAACTCAATTTGAGGCATCGTCACATGAGCGAAGAAACAATCGTGGAAAGCACAGAAGAAAGCATAGTAGAAGCACCAGAAGAAAAGACATTTACGCAGGCTGACATTGATAAAGCAGTTGCCCAGCGTCTAGCAAGAGAACAGCGCAAGTACGAGAAGCAACTAGCAGGCATTGACCTTGATGAAGCCCGCCAGCTGCTAAGTCAGAAAGAGCAGATCGAGCAGGACAAGATGAAAGAGCGCGGAGAATTTGAGACTATTCTCAAACAGACCGTTGAAAAGAAAGACGGCGAAATAAACGCCTATAAGAGCAAGCTACAGCAAACCCTAGTCGATGGCGCTATTTTAGGTGCAGCAAGCAACAACAACGCTGTAGACCCGCAGCAAGTTTCAGCGCTGCTAAAGGCACAAGCTAGGCTTGCAGAAGATGGAACCGTAGAGGTGTTAGACAACAACGGCACACCGCGTTACAATGACAACGGTGACTTGCTATCCGTCAATGAGATGGTGAGCGAATTTCTTACAGCTAACCCGCACCATGTCCGAGCCAGTAAAGGCGGGACAGGTTCGCAAGGTAACGCTGGTGGCTCTACGCAGAAGCCTCAAACTGCGGCTGAAATGGTTGAGAATTGGAACGATGGTGGGCGTGAAGCCTACCGCGCACTAATGAAAGCCAAAAAATAACCTAATCTTTTAACTATACTTATTGAGGTATTACAAATGGCTGCTACTACTAGCGCTACACTTGACGACCTGTTTGCGAATATTATCGCTCAGGCACGTTTCACTGCTGAAGAGCAATCCCTGATGCTGGGTTTGGTTACTCAGTACAACATTGCTAACGAAGCTGGCAAAACTGTCCAGATTCCTAAGTACCCTGCAATCGCTGCTGCCGACTTAACTGAAGGCACTGACATGAGTTCAACCACTGTATCTACTAGCTCAGTTTCTGTAACTGTTGGCGAAGTGGGCGCGCAGGTTGTTCTGACTGACATGGCTGCATTCGGCGCGGGAAACCCTGCTGTTGAGCTTGGCACTGTACTCGGTAACGCTATCGCTACTAAGATGGACACCGACCTGATCGCTCTGTTCACTGGCTTTAGCACTGGTCTAGGTGCTGCTGCGCAAGAGATTACTGTTGCTGATCTGTTTAAGGCACAGGCTACTCTGCGTTCTAACAAGGTAACTGGTAACTTGGCTGCTGTACTGCACCCATTCCAGGCCTACCAAATCAAAGCTAACCTGACTAACACTTTCGCTAACCCGAATGGTGGTGACGCTCAGAACGCTGCTATGATTAACGGCTATGTTGGCACTATCGCTGGCATCGACGTTTATGAGTCAGCTAACGTATCTGTTGATGGTTCTGGTGACGCTATCGGTTGTGTATTCGCTCCTGAAGCTCTTGCTATCGCTATGAAGCGCGACTTCGGTATTGAATCACAGCGTGACGCATCCCTGCGAGCCTTCGAGCTTAATGCAACTGCCGCTTACGGTGTTGCTGAGCTTGATGACAGCTTCGGCGTTAAGATGACCTTCGACTCTGCTCTGTAAGATTGTCGATATTCCCTGCCCCCTTTACCGGGGGTGGGGTTTTATTTAGGAGATAAGATGGCTATTACATACCGAGGCGAACGCTTTGAAGGGTACAACAAACCCAAGCGCACCAGTAAGCACCCAGACAAGAGCCATGCCGTACTTGCTAAGCAAGGCGACAAAGTAAGGCTTATAAGGTTCGGGCAGCAGGGCGCAGATAATAAGCCACCAAGGAAAGGCGAGAGCGAAGCAGACAAGGCAAAGCGCAGATCATTTAAAGCGCGATTTGCTAAAGAAATTGAGAAAGGTCGCAAAGACAAAACCGCATCAGCGGCATACTGGGCAGATAAGGTAAAGTGGTAATGGCATTTAGTACAGACGCAGACCTGATGGCAATGGTTCCAGACATTTTGAATCTTGGAATAGAGTCTTTTAACAATGAGCACGCACGAGCGCAGGCAGACATAGAGCGCAAGATTCGCGCCGATTGGTGGGACAAGCGCGGCTATAGCGGCGAGCTAGTACCAAGCAAGCTAACAGACAGCCAGTGGACTCGATGCAGTGTTTACCTTGTGCTTTGGAAATACGCCCTTCCTAAGCTGACCAATTGGGTAGACAACGACCGCTTTTTAGGGATGATTGATTTCTACAAGTCACGCTACGGCGAAGAGATTGAAGCAGTGTTTCGCGATGGCGTTGAATACGATGCTGATGGTGATGGCACTGTTACAGATAAAGAAAAAGAGCCTATTAACTCAGGCAGGTTAGTTCGCTAATGCAAGTTAAGCTAGACGTAAAGCCGCGTGACTTCCAGAAAATACCTGAGAAGATGCGCAAAAAGTTACAGGCTAAGTATGAGTCTGCATTGTTTAGAGTTGCGCAGATTGGTATAAGCATTATCACTGATCGAACTGCTAGAGGCGTGAGTTATAAGGGCGGGACGTTTAAACCGTACACAGAAAAATATGCTGTTTTCAGAGCAAACAAAGGCAGAGATACGCGACCTAATCTGTTTTACTCTGGCAAAATGTTAGGCAGCATAACAAGCAGAGCCGACAGCAAGAAAGCTGAGATATTTTTTAGCAAAGCTACCGAGTCTGCAAAAGCCTCTGGCAACAATAAAACCCGGCCTTTTTTCGGATTTAACCGAGATGAGAAAAAGCGTTTAAGCAGAGCATTCGAAAGGTTTATTAAATGAGCATTAGAGAAAGCATTGCTGAAAATATAGTGGATACGCTGCGCGATAGCGTTATCCAGCCAACCAGAATTAAAATGGTAACGAGGGAGCCTTTTGACTTCCAAAAGTTATCGAATGCACAGTTTCCAGCCGTACTGGTAAGGACTGCCGGGGAAAGCAGAGAAGATAGCTCTTTAGGCGGATCTATGGGGCAGCGCATGGCATCTATCAACTACGAGATGGTTTGCTTTGTTAAGTCGGGTATAATTGATCAGGCAAGAAACAACATTATCGAGGCCATAGAAGAAGGACTCGAACAAGACCGCACAAGAGGCGGTTACGCGCTGGATACTCAGCTAATTAACGTAGAAGTCGATGAGGGTTCTATTGATCCTGTCGGCGGTGTAATTCTAACTGTTCGCGTCGTATATCAATACACACGCGGCACAACTTAAAAAAGGTGATTTAAAATGGCTACAACTACAGGCTCAAGCGGCGTTGTTAAACTACAGGTTGCAGGAACTACTGTTGCCGTTGTTGGTGAGGTTCGCTCTTATACTATTGACGGTGCAGCAGATACTATCGAAGATAGCGTCATGGGTGACACTGCCCGAACTTACAAAGCAGGCTTAGAAGCAAGCACAGTTGCTATTGAGTGCTACTGGGATGACTCTGACGCACAGCAGCTTGTTCTGGATAACAGAGCTTCAATTGATTTTGAAATCTATCCTACTGGCACTGGCACTGGCGAAAAATACTATTCCGGTAATGGTGTAGTAACTAGCAAATCAATTACTGCCGCATTTGATGGCATGGTTGAAGCCAGCTTTGGATTGCAAGTTAGCGGAGCAGTGACTGAAGCTACAGCATAACCCCAATACAATAGGAGAAATTGCAAATGGGATTAGCCAAAGAACTTAGAAACAGGCGCGTCATTAAGGCGCGTGAAGTTAGCGTTGACGAGTGGGCGGATAAAGATGGCAAGGCGTTTAAAATGTTTTGCCGTCCTATCACCTGCTACGATATTAACGAATTACAGAAAAAACACCCTGCAATCATGGAATCGCCGACTATTGGTGCAATGGTTGACCTAATCGTTTTGAAGTCTGAAGATGAGGGTGGTGATAAGCTGTTTACAAGCGCTGAAGATAGAATTGATTTGATGGGCGAGGAAACGTCTGTGATTAGCTCAATTGCCGAGCAGATGTTTGCAACAATTGAATCGGTGGAGACAGCTGAAAAAAACTGATGGCCTCTCAGTTAAGGATGAATACTATCGCCTTGGCTGAGAGGTTACACATTCCAATCTATGAAGCGGAGCAAATGAGTCTTTCAGAAATGAATGAATGGTTTGCCTACTTTCACATAATGAGCGAGAAAGATGGCTGAAGATACCCGCATTGTAATATCGGCAATAGATAGAACGAGTAAGGGCTTTAAAAGCGCTACATCAGGTCTAAAAAAAGTGGCCGGCGCGGTATTAAGTGCAAAAACAGCTATTGTCGGGCTTGTCGGCACTGCGGGTATTGGCGCATTAATAACCAGCAGTTTACGGGCGACTGATACTCTTACAAAAACCGCATCTAAAATTGGCACAACTACCGAGTCACTATCGGCGCTGAGATATGCCGCCGATATAACCGGCGTTGCCACCAATACTTTAGATATGGCTCTGCAAAGATTTACTAGGCGATCTGCTGAAGCCGCTGCCGGAACTGGTGAGGCCAAGGCAGCTATTAAAGAGCTTGGCCTTAATGCGCGAGAGTTGCAGAAACTGCCGTTAGATAAGCAGATGCTGGAGCTGGCAAACGCTTTTGAAGCCGTTGAAACAGAGTCTGATAAATTAAGGTTAGCTTTTAAGCTGTTTGATAGTGAGGGCGCTGCTCTTGTAAATACGCTGGCGCTTGGCTCAAAAGGTATGCAAGAGCTATTTACTGAGGCTGAGGACTTAGGCTTGATCATGTCTACCACAGCTTCTAAAGGCGTAGAAAATACAGTTGATTCACTGACTAGGCTTTTTGGGTTAATGCGAGGGATCACGAATCAGACCGTTGCAGCATTGGCACCAGCTATTCAATATCTTACAGATACGCTTCGTAATTTTGTTCTACAAGGCATTAAAGATGCTGACGGCAGCGTTACAGGTTTTGCGCAAACTTTAGCAATAAGATTAATCGGCGGCATTCAAACTGCTCTAAAGGCTTTTGAAGATTTAGCCAATGGATTTTTAGCAATTTATAACACAGCGCTAAAGGTTAAAGATGGGCTAACGCGAGCCTTCACACCTGATATAGAGAAAAACGCAAGGCAGTTGCAGACAGAAATAGATGCGCTCAATGAAAAACTAGCTGGTGGCAAAATGCGCCAGAAAGTTCGTCAAAATACAAAAGAGCGGCTTGCAAGTCTAATAGCGCTTAAAGAAAAAGCTGTTGAGGCTGGTGATTCACTAGGCTTGATTGATAAGTTAGATTTTGCCAGCGGCATGATTAAGCATCTTGAAAACGCAAAAAAAGCCATTGGTGAGATTCCGACTATTACTGAGTCAATAACTCCGAGAGTTTTAGCCTCTATCAATAATATAGATTTGGCTTTCCAAAGCTGGTCTGACGGCCTGCCAACCATGGAAGAAAACCTGAAGAGCCTAACCGATCAAGGCTTAAACGGATTGACTGATGCGCTTACTGCTGGCGTAACTGGCGCGGCAAACTTCGCCGACGCTATGAAGGCGATGGCTAAGAGCGTTGTCGATAGCCTGATTAAAATGCTGATTCAGAAATATATTGTTGATGCGGCATTTGGTGCTATTACTGGCTTTATTAGTAACACCCAGACAGGCATTAATTCATCTGCCGGATATGGCTCATCTTTAGGTGGCGCTGACCCGTTCAACACTAGCAACTTCAGCGGCAAAGCAATCGGCGGTTCAGTGCAAAACGGCCAGCCCTATATGGTTGGTGA
>Ga0181392_1000209_pt1 | contig 21736 bp, 34 predicted proteins | sample 15SPOviralmetaG_FD_130083 | JGI IMG/M metagenome (GOLD analysis project Ga0181392, IMG submission 130083) | Marine viral communities from the oligotrophic San Pedro Time Series (SPOT) site, San Pedro Channel, CA, USA - 15 SPOT_SRF_2010-09-15 | ecosystem: Environmental > Aquatic > Marine > Strait... | reverse complement strand
TATGTAGAGTAGTACAAGGACTTCATATCCGTGGGTGTTTGCTTTCACCTAAGACCGATTGGAACGCTACTGTGCTGAGCATCACGTTGAACTGCTCACTAACTATCCTTATAATTCGTGTGAAGAAATAAGGATAGTTATTTATTTATATTATTTTCACAGCCAGTAATTGTAAATAAGGGTTCATAGGAAGACGTTAGATTGACACAATCCTATAGTGTCATGGCTTGTCTTCTCTCCTAGGTGCTGAGTATCACCATAAAGTGCTCCCAAATTTCAAAGTAAGGTAATACCGGGACGCTGGTATTGTGGGTTCGAATCCCACCGCTTAACGAGAGGTTACTGCTAAAACATCCATAAGTCAATGCGTCTAATAAACGGAAGCGATGTCCTCTCACCAAACACCTGACTAACTAGCTGTATGCGGAACCGAGTCCTGTCAGGAATAGTAAAGCTATTAACACTAGTGGGCTTTGCGATTCATCATCAATATGCGGTGATGTCTAATACAACGATAGGTGCTGAGCAACCACTTAAAACTGCTCACCTAATTTATAGAAGCGAGGGCTCTATGATGCACTTCCTGAGCATGAAGTCTGCTAATAAACTGCTCATTTCATAATAATAAATAGGAGTTAATATGATAGACCTACGTAAGATAAAAAGAACCGACTTTCATTTGTCTTGGCAACATCCAAAAACAATTGCAAAGTTTAATAAAGTAATTGACAAAAAGTTTGACCTTGGTTCAGCTGAAATGCTATACAAGCTAAATCTAATATCATACAAACGTCAATTCTGGGAATTCTGTACTAAAAATCACTATCAAGTTGTTGTTGATTCAATACAACGTGATGCGATCAATCGTGATATATGGCTTTCAAATATGCCAGAACAAAATACAGATGAACCTTTAACATATGGCGATGCGACAATGCGTCATTCAAACTAGGAGTAAAAATGTTGGAACATATACTGTTAGGTTTCATGCTATTTTTATGTGCAATGATAGGTACTGCTTGTGCCTTAGCTCCATTCTTTGCACATCTAAATAATAAAATTAATAAAAAATACAACTTGGAGGATAAGTGATGGGCTTAGATATGTACGCTTGGAAAACTAAAACTAATGATATAACTGTTGATGATAGTGAGCATGTTGAATTAGCTTACTGGCGTAAACACAACAGATTACATGGTTGGATGGGTGACTTGTGGGAAAAGAAAGGCTTCCCACTACAACGTGACAACGATATGCAATTCAATTGTATACCGCTTGAACTCACAAAACGTGACTTGCTTGATTTACGTCAAGCCATAAAAAACAAAGATATGCCAAATACATCTGGCTTCTTCTTTGGTCATGATAGTTATGACGCTGCTGACTATCGTGCCGAAATTGACAAATATGACTTAGAATTCGTCAGCAAAGGCTTAAAAGCTATCAAGGACGGTTACAAAGTTGTATATGACTCATGGTGGTAACTGACATCATAAACGCAACAATGCTACTCATATCGGGTGGCATTGTTATTTTGTTTTATCATATTGTAAATAAGGAAATAGATAATGACTAATAAGAATATTACAGATATATATGAAGAATATGGGTACGTCAAACAAGATGTACCATTCAGTGCAGGCATGATGGTTGGTCAAGACCATGAAACCGTTGCCAATAGATTTACAGGTGTAAAAGTAAAACTAAATCCTGTAGAAGTAGCTGTCTATGATGTACTCATGGGTAGTTACAACTTGCATCTTCAAGTTCATAAAGATGATGCAATACAAGCTCGTGAATTGTACAATGACTTTATCAAAGGTAAAAACTGGTTCATTGAAAACAATCCACAAGCATACTTTGATTTAATTGACTAAGGAAATAATATGACAGCAAATGACGTAATCAAAAAAGCTATTGACAGTAGCGACATGCAAGAACTCAAAAGCATTGGTGACTTAATAAAACAACGCAAAGAGAATATATCTAAAGCAATAATGCGTGACCTAAAAGTCGGTGATCGTGTTCAATTCGAAAACCGCTACGGTGAAATACAAGTCGGTACTGTACGCAAGAAAAACATAAAGCGTTGCGTAATCGATACACATGATGGTGGCTGGAATGTACCTGCAAGTATGCTCCAAGCTGTAGAAGAATGGGACGAATAATAATAGTAATGTTACTGGTGTCTTCTTGTAGTACATTCGAACAAAAAATGCAAGAAGCACAACACTTACAATGCACCCCACCAAATGCGGTAGGGTGTAGTGGTTTTTATAACAACAAATAAGGAATAAGAATGCAAAAAGTAGATGACTACAACCTAGCGTTGACAGATTCAAATGTAAATACATTAATGCAAAGAGTCCTAGACAGAATCAAGGCTAATTCAGTAATTGATGAACCGTTGCCATGGAACTTAGCAACAGCATTAAATTATGAAATGCAAAATCTAGCACAAACAATAGACTATGACGAGCTAGAAGAAATGAAACAATATGAATACTCTTGCGAAATAGAACTTTATCCTATGCTTCAATATGTAGAAGCAAATAGTGCAAAAGAAGCAATTGAACTTGTCGAACAACAAATGAAAGATGACAAATTTCTAAATGAACTAGACTCGCGAGACTTTCATTGTACAAGTGCATACATAGTGAAAGAAACTAAAGAATATAAACAATGGCGTGAATCAAATAAGGAGCAATCATGAAAATACATATAGAACCTAAAGATGATATGACTGTATTCGACTTATCTAATATATTCAGATTAAATTATGACGCAATAGATACATCGTTCGGTCGAATCAACATAGAACATGGTGATGCAGATGATGAAAACTTAGTAACAGAAAAAATATCTGTATTAACTGTAGAACCAAAGTTCAATGAAGATGATGGTAAATATGATGTACAAAGAAAAGTAGAAAAAATCATGGATACAATAAAATTAGCATATAAATTAGGAGTAATAAAATAATGGGCAGATATTACGATGGCGACATAGAAGGTAAGTTTTGGTTTGGTGTTCAATCAAGTGACGATGGTGAACACTTTGGTTCAGAAGAATGTGATAGCAACATCATAGAATACAGACAAGATCGTGAAGTATTCGAAGATGTTGGTGCTAAACAAATTCAAGAACTGATAAAAAACCTATCATTCAAACATGTAAGAAATAATGGGAATGGTAAAAAATCGATTGAATACAACTATTATGAACTGTGGCAAGAGTGGGATAGATGGTCTACTGAATGGGCAAGACAACATAGTGGTACAAACAAAGAATGGTCGTATACAAACTTCCAAGACTGGCTATTTAAATACAAAGAAATTGGTGTGCCTAAACCAGATATATCAGACAAACCAGCTTACAATGAAAACGAAGCAAAATGGATGCCAATATGGGAATGGATTGCAAGACTACACTTAGGTCACAAAATGCAAAAATTCTTTGAAGATAATCCGGACGCTGACGAACTATACTACACAGCAGAATGTTAAATGCTGTTGTTCTTTCAGCTATTCATATTTACTATGATAGCGATAATAATATATCAAATAATAAGGTTTTAATATGTATACAAAACTAATAGAAATGCGTATAGGTGTTGTAATATGGGACATTGTAAAAGACTTTATAGATGAAAAATGTCCAGAAATAGAAGAACTGTCACAAATCGAGCAAGAACGTGTTTATGGAAGTATCGTTCAAGGTGTGTCAGAAATAATACTAGATGATGTGCTAGAACGCACACATGATATGATTGATGAGTTGCAACGTGATTATCACTGGGGTGCTTATCGACTAGATGATGAGGATAAAAAACTATCCTATGAAGAAATGTCAAGAGGTTACTAATGGAAATAATTCAAAGAGAATATATATACCCAACTGGTATGCAGACTCATCCAAATGAAGAAGTATACTATGACCATGGTTCAGGGCGTCCATTCAAAGAAATATATCCAAGTATGTACAAAGAAGGCTGGGCTTTCATTGGTACATATGTTGAAGATGAAGGTTTATATTTTGTGAATGACGAAGATGCTGCTGAATATATACGCAAAAAATATCGTATCAAACTTCAAACAAGTTATGACAGAGGTTATCACTATTATTCAGAATGGATGCGTGAAGCATGGGAATAAATACACAATGTGATGATTGTAACGAAGAACTTTACTATGATATAGAAGTTGACGCAGAAAATGAAAATTGGTACTGCCCAACTTGTGACAATAATTATTTAGTGCCGATTGAAACACATCGGTACTTTCACCTCAAGGAAAAACAATGAGCTCAGAAGATACAGAATGGGAATTGTTAGATAAAAGATTAAATGAAGATAAACACACACCTGTTGCACAACCATTAAGACGTGCAAACATAAACCTAGATGAATCATTACAAGATATGCTTATAGAATTATTCAATGGCGACAGACATTGCGTAACGATAAACACAACATTAATAGAAGGCATGCTAAAAACAGATAAACGTATAGAAATAAATATAACAATAACAGATGGTGATGAATCATGATCATATATCAAAAAACAAATAACTGGTGTCAAGACAAAGACATAACAGAAGACGAAAAGTTTTTATATTTTTCGTCATACTATGCAACAAAAGAAGAAGCATTAACCATCCCTACCAAAGGAACGCACGTTTATAAAATAACAATCGACACTCTTGGCAGAGATGAGATTGCGTCATTATTAAACATGGGGCATGTAAGCTTCGAACATTCAAGAATCGCTGGTGGTTATCATGAAATACATGACATCAGCACTATATCAAAACACAGGGAGTTAATCAAATGAGAAACTGGTCAGAAGATGCAACAAAACTATTCAGAGGTAAAACAGTTGCAAGAATAGGATACTTAAACAATATGGAACAAGAAGCAATGGGTTGGAGTGCAACACCATTCATTGAATTCACTGATGGTCATTCAATCATTGCTAGTAGTGATGATGAAGGTAATGCCGGTGGTGCGTTCTATACATCGATGGAAGACATGCTGATAATTCCACAAGGTGGACAATAATGTATCGTGACTGGCGTGATGATGCATTAGGCATGGTAGAAGAAGGTCGTGTAACCGCCGACCATCTTCTATTGTGTTGCCTAAAATATATGTCAAATGATGATGTGTTTGACATGCTAGATTGTAACGAATTAACAGAAAGGTTTAACGATGATGGCGAAGACAACTAAATGGAAAAGTATGCTAACTGGTAAAGAAATAAGAAAATATATAGTGTGGGTTGATGGTGAACGGATGAACCCAAAAATGTTAACCTACACAGATGCTAAAGCATTACTATTAAAATATCAACAAGATGGTTACTATGATGTAATCATAACTGGAGCTTAATATGTCAGACAACAAAGAAAAACAATTAAAACATTACCATGTAGAAATCAGCAAAGTATGTCATGTAACATTTGAAGATGTATTTGCATATACTGAAGCAGAAGCAGAAGAAGCAGCAGAATCTAGTGCTTACAGCGGTGCAGGTCAAGGTTGCTTTGATGATTACCATTTTGAAATGAAAGCACATATGCAAACAGATAAACCTGAAGAAGTAAAAGCAGAATGGGAAAGTTTCTTTCCTTACGAAGACTCAGATGAAATGTTCGTGAGAGGTTAGTATGACTGATAAATTATTATTAGATGAATATCAACGTAAATATTATGATGTAGAAATACAATATCAATGTGTTGTGACTGTCGAAAAAAGAATATATGTTGATGAAATGGAACAGTTTGTAGATACGTACTATGATGCTGATTATTTAGAAAAGAAAAATATTAAATATAAACATATTGGTGCAGATGAATTCAACAAACATAATATGTTGTTTGCAGAAATGGTAGCACCAGATAGAGTAGAAGATGAAGAATTACATCACGGTTTAGAAATAACTGATACATTTGTGACAGGTTCAACAGAAGGTAGTGAACGTAATAGCAAAGAAATATGGAAATGTGTAATATGTGAAGATCACTTCACAGGATTTGGTAATAACCCAGACCCTGTAAAAATAAACGGTGATTGTTGTGACGCATGTAATACCAATCATGTAATACCTGCCAGAATGCAAGAATTGTTTGCTCAATAATGTTATTTATTGGGTTTGTAACATTATGTGCATGGCTTGTTGTGATATCAATAAACATTATCGCTGCAAAAAACTTAAAAAAGAGAAGACAAAAATAACTATAGGAGCACTGTTAATAGCGGTGCTCCACATTTTTTTCAAAGCCCACACCATAATAAGGGTGTTTTCTTTTTTCAAATAAGGGTATACTCAAAGTAAACAAAGGAGGAATAGTGCAAACAACTTTAATTAATCAGCTTGCTGATATATTAGAATACAAAATAGCTTCAAGAAATCATAATAACACACACGCTGCACGATTATTTCGTGATGCTCAATGTGTATACAATGATTACCGGACTGTTAAAATTTTAAATATGACGTTTGATTTTCTTATTCAGCAGTTTAAAAAAGATAACGGTTCTACTAAGCTAACAAACACTAGTGCCAAAATTGGAAGTTACTGCATAAATATCTTAAACCTCACAGAATTCGATTATAACAACAAAACATCCATAATGCTAGGGGACTTCATCTTAGACGTTTTAATCGAAGAAAAGTACCTTATCTTAGCCCGTGAGCCATATTTTCGTATAGAAGAGGTGTATTTACAAAATATCAAGAAAAAATTTAACTACAACCCATACAAACTAGAAATGGGTGAAAAATTCTTTAAAATTTCAGTCGATCAAACTCAACGTACAGGCATATCACGTTATAAATATAAAAAATGGATAAAAGGTTTTCGTAATACCAATGGTGTAAAAGAAAGATTAATTAAATCGAATGTAGATATAGATCAAAGCTATGATGATAAAGACTTTTATGAATCAATAAACAAACTTGAAAACGTACAATGGCAAATAAACCCGCAAGTCGCTGCTGTAAGTTTAAAACTCACTAAACAGCTCACAAACACAGAAATAGAACTGATAAACAGTGATGGTATGGTAATAATGTTTGACACAATAGACATTAAACGTGAACATGTGAATAAACATTTAAAAGGCATGTTGTTATACAGAGAGCAAGATTTGTTTGAACCTGAATTAGGAAACTCTTCCTCTGTACCCATACTAGAAAAAGAAATTGAAAAGCTTAATCTAAGAATTAATAAATTAAAAAACAAAATTAAAATAAAAGAAACACAAATAAAATTACAAAAAGTGCAAGATAAATACAACCTTGAAAATAGACGTTGGACGGACAAACAATACTGCCTTCGCATCCAGTCACAAGCAACTAGAAACAGAGCGATTTTAGAAACAATAAACGGTAACAATAATTCACCGGGCTGGTTAGGTTACAAATTTTATCAATCAATGTACTTAGATTACCGTGGACGTATTTATAATCGTGATCCATACTTTAGTTATCAATCAAATGATCTAGCACGAGGACATTTTTTATTTGCTGAAGAAAAAGTTGTTGACCAAAAAGGTGCAGAATATACATTTATACATGCAGCTACATCATTTAATCAAACGTACAAAATAACTGAATTACCTTTACAAGAATGGATAGAGCTAGATTACAAAACATCTCTTGAAAATGATGGCTTAGTAGACATCTCAGTAGACAAAATGGGTGTGTTAGATAAACATAATTGGACTATTGAACACATTGACATGATATTAAACGTAGCTGAAAACCCAATTAGCACACAAAAATATTGGATGTCAGCTGAAAAACCATGGGTATTTTTATCATTGTGTTTTGAGATAGGCGGAATAATTGGCAGCGCCCTCACTGGCGAACCATATTATTCATCAATGCCAATCTCAATTGACGGAGTTAACAACGGTACACAACATTTAGCAGCAATGTCTTTAGATGAAAAGGCTGGTAAGCTCGTAGGATTGATGCCAATGCAAATGCCTAAAGATTTTTATTTAGTGATGGGTAAGAAAATATTAGAATTAAACAAAAACACAGACATTGGTAGCAAAATGCAACACATACCAATGAAATTAATACGCAAAGGTATAAGTAAACGTGGCTCGATGACTAGAGCTTATGATGCTGGAGCTAGAAAAATTGGTGAAATAATATATCAAGATTGTTATGATGCTGGAATAACATCTACATACAACATAACACGATCAGATTCAAAAGCTTTAGGTAAAGATTTAGTTAAAGCTTATGATTCAATTTGTCATGGACCTGTAGAAATTAAAAAATATTTACAAGCACTTGTCGAACATAAACTAAAAGACATGAACATGAAAGACATATCATGGAATACACCAAGTGGTTTTCCAGTACTCACTCAAAAATGGGTAGCACGCAAGAAAGTTTATAAAGGATCAATAAATAAAAAACAAATTACACATGTTTATTTAGATATAACTGACAAACCTGCGCTTGCTGAACATCTATCTGCTATTGGTGCTAACTGGGTACACTCATACGATGCAAGCCATATGTCATTAGTAATAAATAAACTTAACTTACCAAGTTTTGGCGCAATACATGACAGTTTTAGTGTACATGCTGCAGACGTAGAAGCTTTAATCAATACAACTAAAAGTGAATTTATAAAAATGTATGCTAAAGATATCTTCGAAATCATGCGTAATGAAATAATATGGAACGACAATAGCTTTGATAAAGAGACACCAGAAGTAGGCAAATTAATACTAGAAGATATACACGGATCGGACTTCTTCTTCTGCTGATGTACTCTAGGTGGGGTAAAAGTAAAAAATAATGTATAAAAATGTCTATTAATACTATATAAATCAAAGACTTATATCAATCAATAAAAATGCGAGGTAACATGGAAACAAGTTTTGCAAAAGACCTTGAAAGAGGTCAGAAAATAGAAAAAGAAATACTAGTATGGGTTAAAAAGAAATATGATGATGCTTATTTAGTTGACGGTTACTGCAAAGAATGGGATATACATATACCATGTGATGACAAAGGGGTAGAAGTAAAGTACGACCCAATGTCACAACAAACAGGAAACCTTGTAGTTGAAATAGAATACAATAATAAACCTTCTGCACTGTCAACTACTAAAGCTTATCGATGGGTATTTCACACGGGAAAAGAAATAATAGTAACAACACCAGGAATTTTATTTGAAATAATAGCAAAGAACGGACTGCAACCTGCTAGATTTAAAGGACCGGGTGATCCGTATTACAAACGAGCATATTTAATTAACAAACTTTTAATCATAGACACAGCATTACACGTGAGGAACCTACAATGAAAAATAAAGAAATAAAAGTAAGATGGAATGAAGATAGACCATCAGATAAACCAGATAAAATAAACCCACCACACTATCAACAAGGTAAAATAGAAGTAATAGATTTTATACTTGACCAAAAAATGGATTACCTAACTGGAACAGTGCAAAAATATATTGCACGCTGGAGATTTAAGGATGGTGTTTGCGACTTAAAGAAAGCTAGATGGTTCCTAGATAAACTTATAGAAAAAGAAGAAAAAATCTCGGGTAGCCCCTTAAAGGGAAAGTAATAAAAATTAATGTTGCATTATGTGGTAGTTATGTAACACAAAAAAACGCCATGCACTCTGAAACTACCACACCTCCTTCAGAATGTATGGCTCTTTTTTTTGAAGTAAAAGCCACCTTCAGTGGCTTTCTATAAGAACAGAAAGACTATTAAGTCTTTTTACGGAGTCAAGTGTAAGGCTTGACATTTTTATAACAAGTAATAAGGAGAATCTAAATGATTCTAAACAATGTAAAAGTAAAGTGGGCTAGAGTTGGTGACAACCCTGCTCAAAAGTATGCTTCAGAAGATACTGAATGGACTGTAGATTGTCATGTAACACCAGAACAATCTAAAGAATGGGTAGCTAAAGGATTTGCACAGAAAGAACGCTTTGATCCTGAAGATGGAACGCCTTTTGTTAAAATTAAACGTAACACACACTTTAACAAAAAGAATCCTGTAACTGGAATTATGGAAAAGATGGCAATATCTGCTCCATTTGTTAAAGATAAATACGGTGATAACCTAGGCGACATGGCTATTGGTAATGGCTCGTTATGCAATGTACAATACATGGAAAGACCATGGGAGTACGCTGGTAAAAGTGGCGTCACTGCTACACTCGTAGGTGTACAGGTCATGGAACTAGTAGAGTATGAAGGCGGAGCTGGTGGAGATGAGTTTACTTATCTTGAAAGACCGACTGCTGAAATTACAGAAACTGATGATGATGACGAGAACATTCCGTTCTAAATAATCCTTAATGGTCCTGAGCATGACAAGTAAAACTGCTCACTTAACATGGAGAAATAATGGTAAACCCTAATAATAATAAACATTTTAATGACGAAGCATTGAGAATAAATCGAATACTAAAAAAAGAAAACGACAGTCTAAAAGAAACTATAACACAACTAACAAAAGCTCTTGAAGCATTAGGAGTTAACTATAAGGAGAACGATGATGGCGTTAAGACAGTATCAAAAAGACACTCTTAATAACATCATACGATCTCAAAGAAAAGGAAACAAAAACATATTACTACAAGCTGCTACCGGCTCTGGCAAAACAATCATGGCTTCAGCTTATGTAAAATATTTAATAGAACAAAATAAAAACGTATTATTTTTAGCACATAGAAGAGAATTAATACAACAATGCTCAGATAAATTAACTAACGAAGGAATCAGGCATGGAATTATTATGGCTGGTGAAACCTCAGAGTTCTGGCATAAAACACAAGTAGCTTCTATAGATACACTAAGGTCTCGGTCAATAACAAATAAAACAGAACCTCTGCCAAAAGCAGATGTAGTTATTATTGATGAAGCACATAGGTCATTAAGCAGAACTTACATTAAACTTGTAGGTATGTATGAAGACAGTCAAGTCTTAGGATTGACAGCAACACCTGTTCGTTCTGATGGTAAAGGACTTGGATTTATATTTTCAGATATGGTTCAAGCTCCGTCTATTAGAGAGCTAACTAAAGAAGGACACCTAGTTCCATGTGAATATTATGCGCCAACAATACCTGATCTCAATGGTATACAAACTTCAATGGGTGATTACAATTCTGTGCAACTTGCAGATAGAATGGACAAACCTAAATTGATAGGTGACATAGTGTCGTCATGGAAAAAGATAGGCAACAACAAAAAGACTATTGTGTTTGCTTCATCTGTTGCTCATAGTAAAAACCTAGCAGAATCTTTTATTGATATTGGTGTTAAAGCTGCACATATAGATGGCGAAACAGATAACAAAGAAAGAGAACGTGTATTAAACGATTTTAATAATGGTGATACAAAAATAATTTGTAATTGCATGGTATTAACTGAGGGATTTGACTGCCCCCCAGCTGAAGTATGTGTACTTGCAAGACCAACTAAATCGTTAGGCATGTATATACAAATGGTTGGTAGAGTATTGAGACCACATGAAGGTAAAGACAAAGCAACTATTATAGATCACTCTGGTGCTGTATATATGCACGGGTTCATTGAAGAAGATATTAATTGGACACTTGATCGTAAAATAAAATTAACTGCAAAAGAAAGAAAACTTGCACAGCCAAAAGAAGAAGCTCAGATTATATGTGAAGGATGTTTTTCTGTTTACTCTGGGTCTAACATATGTAGTAAGTGTGGACATATACAACTTAAGAAATCTAAATATGTTGCAGTCTTAGATAAAGAGCTTGGATTTGTAGACAAGAAAACTAAAACTGTTAAAAATAAACTGTCATATGCACCTGAGTTTAAAGAAGAGTTTTATAAAATGCTCTTGGGTTATTGTGCTATGTACAATTACAAACCCGGATGGGCATATCACACATACAAACTTAGATTTGATGACTACCCAAGTTATCAAAATGCAGAACCAATAAAACCAAGTAGCGAATGTTACAGCTACATTAAACATTTAAGAATAAAGAAAGCAAAAAGTAAAAATAAATATAAGTAAGGAGGAAACATGAGTAATAAATTAGACGTAACTGGCAAATGGTATGGCGTGCTATCCTCATTAGGGATAGATAGAAACTACCTACAAAATAAACATGGTCCTTGTCCAATATGTATGGAAGGGACAGATAGATTTAGGTTCGATGATAAAGATGGTCGTGGTACATACTACTGTAATACATGTGGTGCTGGCGATGGGTTCGAACTATTACAAAAAGTACATGGCTGGAGCTTTACAGATTGTTTAGATGCTATAAGACCTATTATAGATCATACAACATTCCAACCAGCTAAACAAAAGAAAGACCCTGTACCTGCACTACGCAAAGTAGCTAAGATGGCAGAACCAATTAGACCTAACAGCGATGTTGAAACATACTTAACAATGCGTGGTATAAACGATTACCCAGAAACTTTGAAAGAAGCTATGCTATATACATGGGAACATGGAGCCAAGCTTGGACCATTTCCTACAATGCTAGGATTGATACAAGATGCAAAAGGTGTTGGTGTATCATGGCATTTGACGTATACTAAGAACGGTAGAAAACTTCAAGGAGGTACGGCAAGAAAGATTATGCCACCTAAAGGTACAATAACTGGCGCTGCAATTAGACTTCACGAACACGAAGGCTCTATTTGTTTAGCCGAAGGTATAGAAACTGCACTGGCTGCAAGTAAAATCTCCAAGCTGCCTGCATTTTCTGTAATGAATGCACACTGCATGGCAACCTTCGAACCGCCAGAAGACATAACAGAAGTACAAATATATGCTGACAACGACAAGTCATATGTCGGACAGAAGTCTGCTTACCAACTGGCTGAGAGGCTAGCAGCTAAACAGATACATGTTGATGTACACATTTCGCCAACTCCAGGAGAAGACTGGCTAGATGAATTTAATAAACTTAAACTAAAGGAAATGTTCAATGAAAATAATTAAGAATGAAGACCTGCCACAAGGGTCACAAGCATGGTTAGATGTACGTAGCAAATGTGGAATGGCATCAGAAGTTGGTGCTTTACTAGGCGGTTCTAAGTGGGAACCAAAGACACCATTGGCTTTATGGAATGTAAAGAATGGTGTTACCAAAATAGAAACAAACTTTGCTATGGATCATGGTAACAAATACGAAGACGAAGCACGTAACATGTTCGAAGATGACATGGGTGCAAAGTATCCACCTGTTGTTGTCATCAATGAGTTTGATGGCGTACCTATTGGTGCATCGCTTGATGGTTACAGAGAGTCTGACAATACAATATTAGAAATCAAATGCCCAATCAAAGGTACTGGTTCTGAACTATGGAAAGAAGTAGCTGAGACAGCGCTGCTTCCAGAACAATACTGGCTGCAATGTCAACAGCAACTGTTAGTAACAAACTCCAGCAAGTTATTCTTCTGGGTATATGATGTTAAGAATACATCAGGGTTGCTTCAAGTTGTTGTGCCTCACATGAAGACACAAGCTAAGATAATAAATGCTTGGACAAAATACTTTTCTGTAGACAAACCAGCACCAACAGCAGAAGATTTAATAGAAACAAGTGATGCTGAATGGCTGAAGAAAGCCAAAGAGTGGAGAGAAATACATGCTTCACTACAAGCAGTCAAAGAGAAAGAAGAAAAGCTTCGCAAAGAACTGATCGAACTCTCTCAAGGACAATCATTTATAGGTGGTGGCGTACAATTAAAGCACGGAACCTCTAAAGGTAGAGTAAACTACAAAGCAATTCCTGAATTAAAAGGTGTGAACTTGGAAGAATACCGAAGTGATGACATAACTAAACACTACATAAAGATGCTATGAATCAAATAGATTTGCTGTTTGACATTAATCCTGTACCTGCCTCAAGACCTAGAGTTACGAGGTGGGGTACATATTATGGTAAAAAATACAAACAATTTAAGAAAGACATGGAGAAATTACTGATCAATAAAGACAAAGTATGGCTTGAAGAACTCATATCTGCTGATATGACGTTCTTTATTCCAATGGCTAAGTCATGGTCTAATAAAAAGAAAACGTCCAAGAATGGACAATTCTGTGACAACAATGCTGATCTTGATAATTACGAGAAAGCAATCTTAGACTCCTTAAATAATGTATATTTTCATGATGACAAGCAAATCGTAGTACAAAAGTCCAAAAAAATATGGGCAAAAAAAGGTAGTATTAAAATAATATTAAAGGAAATTACAAATGATTAGTGAAATATATATATTGTTGTGGTTATTAATTGCAATAGGAATAGGGTATGCTTTTAAACAATACGGTGAGCTACAACATGCTCAAGGAATTACTGATGCTATACATATGCATTATAGAAAAGAATTAGAATACAAAATTACTAAAGATAAATTTGGTAAAGAACATTTACAAGTAAAAATTAATGGAGGATAAGTAATAATGAAGTTACCTAATGATTATCAAAACTTTATAGCATTAAGTAGATACGCAAGATGGCTACCAGAAAAGAATAGAAGAGAAACGTGGAAAGAAACTGTAGCTAGGTACTTTGATTTTATGGCAGAGCACCTTGAAGAAAACACAGACTACAAACTAGACACAAAAACTAGAAGAAAATTAGAACATGCAGTGCTTAACCTAGACATTATGCCTAGCATGAGAGCATTAATGACTGCTGGTCCAGCTCTAGCCAAGAATCATATAGCTGGATACAACTGTGCATACTTAAGTGTTGATCATCCTAAAGCATTTGATGAGTGTCTATACATATTAATGCATGGTACTGGCGTAGGCTTTAGTGTTGAACGTCAACACATAAACAAACTACCAGAAATACCAGAAGAACTTATTGATGTAGACGATGTAATTGTTGTACAAGATTCTAAAGAAGGATGGCAGTCTGCATTTAGAAAACTAATTACATATTTATACAATGGAGAAATGCCTAAGTGGGATTTTTCTAGGATAAGAAAGAAAGGATCACGCCTAAAAACATTTGGCGGTAGAGCCAGTGGACCAGAGCCACTGCTAGATTTGTTTAACTTCTCAACCAACATCTTTAAAGATGCTGCAGGCAGAAAGTTAACAAGCTACGAGTGTCACCGTATGATGTGTAAGGTAGCAGAGGTTGTTGTAGTTGGTGGTGTTAGACGTAGTGCATTGATTTCCCTCAGTAATTTGACTGACGAACGCATGAGAAGTGCTAAGTCTGGTCAGTGGTGGAGCGACACACCAGAAATGGCACTCAGTAATAACAGCGTATGCTATACAGAAAAACCTGACATGAGTATCTTTATGAAAGAATGGAACGCCCTCTACGAATCTAAATCTGGTGAGCGTGGCATCTTTAATAGAGAAGCTGCAAAGAAACAGGTCGCATCTATAGGCAGACGTAACACTGAACATGACTTTGGCTGCAACCCTTGTAGTGAAATCATATTAAGAGACGGTCAGTTCTGTAACCTAACTGAAGTTGTTGTTAGAGCAGACGATCATCAGAAAGACATATTAAATAAGGTTAAGCTGGCTACTATATTAGGTACGTTCCAAGCATCCCTTACTAATATTAAAAGACTGAGACCTAAATGGGTCTCTAATACAGAAGAAGAAGCATTGCTAGGTGTCTCGTTAACTGGCATCATGGATAACTCATTCATGAATGGCAGCAATACAGACAGAGGCTACCATGGAAAGATGAGCTTACCCGACTTCCTTAAAAAGATAAGGCAAGCTTCTGTAGATACAAACAAAGACTGGTCAGGATTTCTTGGAATCAGTCAGGCTACTGCAACAACTGCTATTAAACCTAGCGGGACAGTAAGCCAACTAGTAGACTCTGCGTCAGGTATCCACACCAGACACAATGACTACTACTTCCGTAGAGTAAGAGCAGACTCAAAAGATCCAATTGCTCAGCTTATGGAAGACCAAGGTATACCATGTGAAGCAGACGTTATGAAACCAAACAGCGTCAAAGTCTTTACATTTCCTATGAAAGCACCTGATGGTGCAGTACTTAGGAATGATAGAAATGCTATTGAACAACTTGAGTTATGGCTAACATATCAAAGGTATTACTGCGAACATAAACCTAGTGTTACTGTTTCCGTCAAGGAACACGAATGGATGGAAGTAGGTGCGTGGGTATACAAACACTTTGACGAGGTGTCAGGTGTAAGTTTCCTACCGCATTCAGACCACACGTACCAGCAAGCTCCGTATGAAGACTGTACTAAAGAACAGTACAAGGAGCTAGCCAAAACAATGCCCAAGTCAGTTGATTGGGACTTGATAAGTAAGTACGAGCTGGAAGATACAACAGTAGGTAATAAAACGCTTGCCTGTACTGGAAGCGTATGCGAGTTAGTTGACCTAGTGGAAGAGGATAACGACCAAGAGTAGCATGTCTAACGTAGTCAAAATCAGATGCACAATTTGTGAGACAGTAAAAGATGAGAGCGCATTCCATATAAAGAGTAGCTCACATCTTGGAAAAGATAGACGATGCAAACCTTGTAAAGCAGTCATTAGACATGAGTATCATCTCAAGTCTGAGTACAACCTAACAGTTGAAGAGTACGATAACATGCTCAAGCAACAAGGTGGTACATGTGCTAATGAGTTTTGCGAGTATGGAAAGGATGACGATCATAAACTTTTTGTTGACCATTGCCATGAGACAGGAACAGTCAGAGGATTGTTATGTCACTGGTGCAACTCAGCAGAAGGATATTTGAAAGGCAGCCCAGAAGTAGCTCAAGGTCTTATGAACTACATGAAAAAACACAATAACGAAAGGAGTTAAAATGTTAGAGAAAATTAAAAACGGTGCTGATGCTGCAATAGATGTAGGCATCAAACTAATCAGCTTGTCAATTGTATTGCAAGTTATCTTTGGTCAGAAGGTTGCCTTCTTGACTGGAGATGTGATTGGTTCTATACTAAATATAGTATGGACATTAGGTAACGCTGGATTAGCAGGTTTAATTGCTGCTGGAATTATCTGGAAGTTACTTGATAAAGATATAACGAATGAGTTATCTAAGTAAGGAGACATATGACTTGGAGAATTGATCCGAAAACTCTCAAGAACAAAGTTAGCGAACATAAAACGTACGCTATCTTAGTAGGCATTGTAGTAGTAGCATTACTAGCACGATGGCTGGGGGCGTAAAGCCAGAGAGAAAAAAAAAAGAACCCGGTGGTCTTGTTCAAATGGATAAGACTGCCGAACTTTACAAGGATTTAAAAAAAAAGTCCAGACCACTTTGGAGAAGTGACTGGAGAAAATAAAAGGAAATTATAATGACAGAAGAACAGCATAACAAAGCATACTCGTTAGTCGACATGACTAACACATGTATACACGTACTAGAGCAGGACACTGTATCAGATGAAATCAAATCTGCAGCAGAAGATGCTCTAAGAAGTTTAATTAAAAGCATGGCTATCTTAGGATATAACATGGTATCAGGAGATCAACATGCAAACCATGGTTAAAGCAAACTTTACTATAATAGATGACAGTGAAAAAGCAAAGAGAACAGAAGTGATCGAGATGGTATACCCTATGAATGAAGAAGGAAACTTTCTTAAATCATTGATAGACTACTTAGAAGATGACGAAGATACTAAAGAAGCTTCAACCATATTAACAGCAGGACATTGACATGGCAGAGAAGAAAAGAGAACATAACATTCTAGCTCTAGATGGTGTAACAGATAAAGAATACGTAGATTCTTATGGTGTTCCACCAAAGTTAGCCAACACACCAGAGATAAACAACTGGTTAATCAATGATACTTATGAAAAGAATCTTGAATTAGAATACAATGCTGCAATTAAAATGGGAAGGTCTGAGCAAGAAGCAAACGCTTGGGCTAAAAAAGTTGCAAACAAAGGCAGACAAGAAGCTAGAAATTTATTAAATCAAGTCAAGCAAAAGCGAGGCTATTAAAAAAACCCCCAACAGAATCCATTAAGGAAACTGTTGGGGGTTTTTTTTATATTTTGTTTCTTGGTTTAACGTGTGCAGATACTCTGTCTGGATTATTATTTAGAAGTGTACTAACATCTTGTGTTGCCCAAAAGAACTGATGGTAATTGGTAATATTATTTGCCATCTTTTGTCTTCTAGTATCAAAAAGATTAAGTTTTTCTAAAACTGTTGCAGAATCATCTTTCCATTGGAAAGCATACTTGTCAAGTCCCGGATGCCATGTTCCCCACGTTTCGTGTGTTGCAAGAACCGCCTCTCCTTCTTCACTAAGTAGTCTTTTGAATGATGTGTCAAACTCTACTGCACCAATTTTTACAAAGTCTCCCCTAGTACCTATGTCAGTTTTCGGGTCAGATATTCTGTCACCATTGGCATGCAACTCATATGTCAAAGCATCTATAACAAAACTTGTATGACCTTTATTTGCTTTAGCCATATCTCCAAACACTTTGTTCAACTCTTTAGTATGCATCTCTGCTTCAATAGGCATAACAAGCAAGCCATCAAAAATATGTAGTGCTGTGTTTCCTGCATCAGTATTACTTGAGTTGTAATTAATACCACGTTGTGCAAGCTTACGTTTATGTACATTAACTAAATGTCTGTTCATATTAATATTATCATTAGCATGATTTAACATTACAGTTATTTGTGTGGCTGCTTTAAGAAACCCATTAACTTCAAAGAAAGGATTCCAATCAGATACCATCATTTGTGATATACCTTCAAATGCATTTGGTGTTTTTTCTTTTTGAACATACTCAGGATCAGTGCTTGTTAGATATCTATCTCTTTCTAAAGCACTAACTCCAGGATTATACTTATATCTAACCCTATTACCTTCGTCTGCTTGATAAGTAATACCACCAAGATTTATTTTATAGCCAGCCAAAGTAGGTATGTTAAGTGGAAAGCCTTGTTGTTTAGCTACTGTAGCAGTTTCAGAAAGTGTTGTTGCAAACTCTTTGATAATTCCAAAGCTTTGATTAACTGCTTCTGCTGCAATAACACCTAATGGATCAATAAATTCTTTATCAATATCTATACCATTAGCTATAAACTCTTCACGTAAGCTAGGGTCTTTAAGAAATAAATCATCTACAAAATTTCTAACAGATTCTCTTATTCTTGCAGCACCTGCGCCATAACCAAAAATCATAACTGGTTTTTTAACAAATGAACGACCTAGTTTATTACGAATCTTTCCAGTAACTGGGTCTACTTTAGACATGATACGTATAGCATCTACAAACTTTCTGCTACCTTGACCTTTGCCATCGCCACCTGCATGTGCCAACTGCATGATAGCCATTGCACCTTCATGTGCTGCATCAGTTATTAATCCGGGCAAACCTATGCTCATAGGTACACCGGGCTTAGACGAACCGTCCCACAAACGTCTTATGTCATTCTTCATGCTTTCATTAACTCTATTGTAAGCATCTAAATAAACAGCAAAGTTTGTTGAGTTTCCTTGTGCATGTTCTAAATCTGCCAACGCATCAAGATTTCCTTCTCTTTGAAACTGTTCAATTAAATCATAGTTTCTAACCCAATGGTCATAACGAATTGGATCAAACAAACCTGCACCCCATCCAGTTCTCATGTCACCAGCTTGTGCTGCAGAGTGAGCCATGCCATTAGTAAGACCATCTACTTCTGTAAAAAATCCAGAAGTATGTACTGGTACATTAGGATTTTTAATTGCTTGATTAAATTTTACAGCTTCTGTAATTGCTGCAACAGACGCCCAACCTTCCCAACTTTTACCTATGTTAATCTTTTCTGCTGTAGTAGCGTTCTCCCACAGGTCAACTTCTTTATCAAATTGATCTGCTGCTGTTAATACATCCATCTTATCGTAGCCAAAACGCTTCATGATTCCAGCTTTTAAAGATATAACATGTAAAGGATTGTTTAATTGATAAGCAAACTTTTTATGTGATTCTATTAAAGCTCTTACTAATTTATTGTGTTGATAATTTCCAACGTTTTGATCAACATTTAACCTAGTATTTAAACCATAAAAATAATCATAGAAAAATTCTTTTGATTCACCATTGACAACATTTCTTTGAATAAATTCTAGAGCACTATCAAACTGTCCGTCTTTAATTCTATCACTAAAATCACCAAGCTCATCAGCAAAATCTTGCTCTACTATTTCATCAATACCTGATTGTTTATTTGTTTTAAGAAAGTTACCTTGCCTATCTCTTTTTAAAACAACACCCGGACGATCACCGTAGATACCTTTGTTACCTGTGCCATCGCCTTTCATGTTTTGATACTTCGAATGTTCGATAGCATACATCATAGAATTTTTATAGTCGTTCAAAAATCCAATAGAGGTTGTGTCGTTTCCATTGCGTGCAAGAATGTTTTGGAACTCAGTTAATATTTCTTGTACAACCGCAGCCATGCTAACACTAATACCTACACCTGTGTTTTCTGAAACGTTTTTCATTTCATCCATTTCAGTAACATCACCTATGTCTACTGGCTTTCCTGTTTGTTTAGTTGTTTTACCAACCATTTTTCTTGGACCGCCTGACCTAGACCTTGTTACAGATTCAATTGATGGCACTACAGGTCTTCTAGCATACCTTACATCTTTAACAGCACCGGGCATTACAACTTCAATCATTGGTGTTAATCTTTCAGCTATATCTAAACCTTTAGATGTAAGAGTAAAGTTCATATGTTTTCTTGGCTGATTCTTTTCATCTAGCTTGATAGAACCATCAGGATTAGTTTCAGTAATTATTTCTTTTTGAAACAATTGCTCATTCCAATCACCAAACATTTCACTATCTGGATTAGCATCTTGTGATTCAAAGGCATCAACCATCATGTTTTTAGCCATTGATCCTGCAATTGCATGCTCTTCGCTTCTTGCTTCTGCAAAACCCATAGCATCAAGTATTAACTTACCAATCTTTCTGTCATCAGAAATGCCAACCATTAAGCTTCTTTCGCCTCTTATAGCTGCTTCTTCTGTAGACTCATTTCTCATTTGTCTATCTGCATCATCAGAGCTTTTCTTTCTTTCATAATTAGATAGTTTAGTTTTAGCATGATGTAACACAGCAAGAACCATAAAGTCAGCGTAAGCTCGACCAGCATTTGGATTTGATTCTTTAACCATTGCATAACTAGAAACAAAACTGTAAAGAAAATCTCTGGCTTGAGACCTTGAGAAATTTGGATTGCCTTGTTCAATCTTCATAGCAAACCTTTCTATTGCAGCTGGACCCATTGGTCCTGAACGCATAGTTCCCATTAAAGATTTATGAACCTTGTCAGCTATACCAAACAAACCATTTTCATGATAAGCATATTCTTGTTTAGCTTTTTTAGAAGTAGTTGCTGATGCAATTAAATGCATGTTCTTTGCTAATACACTTTCTTCTGGATTTAATTTAACAGCTTCGTCATATCTTTCTTCTGCATGCTCTCTTAACATTCCATAGTCTACAAGATTCTGAACTATTTGTTCTCTGTTGCCTCTTGCCAAGTCAGTAATAGCAAACTCTGGATTGCCCGCTGCATCAGGATATGTTTGACGATTGTAATTACTAATTTGTGAAGGTGTTCTATAAAGCGTTGGAGTTCTACCACCAAAACTTTGACCTTCCCTAGTGTAATTAACATACCTGTCATTATCCATGGTCATTGTTTTCTGACCAAGATACCTACCAAACTCTTCT
>Ga0181392_1000207_pt1 | contig 21778 bp, 18 predicted proteins | sample 15SPOviralmetaG_FD_130083 | JGI IMG/M metagenome (GOLD analysis project Ga0181392, IMG submission 130083) | Marine viral communities from the oligotrophic San Pedro Time Series (SPOT) site, San Pedro Channel, CA, USA - 15 SPOT_SRF_2010-09-15 | ecosystem: Environmental > Aquatic > Marine > Strait... | reverse complement strand
TAATTGAAGGAGGTAATATATATATATAAAGAGAGAAGGAAGGGTATGAGTGGAGGGGGTTTAAGGGGGGGTTTAAGGGGTGGTTTCCGTGAAATTATTCTCCAAGAAAAATAGAAATAAATATTTTTGAAAAATCCGCAAACCCCCCCTTATTCCACCCTTCATTCCACCACACCACAAATACTTATAGTAAATTAATCTGACTCACAGTCTGACTCGGAGTCCCCTTCTTCGTCTTCATTTTCAGAAAGAAACAGTTTCCACGACATATACTTACTCTCCAAGTATGCCTCAGTTCGCTCCTTCTCAAACCTATACTTAATCTGATTCTTAGACCTACGCTTACTAAGCACCTTAGACTTATTATGCTTTCTGTATTTTGGAGTGTCTGTCTGAATCATATGCCTACTATCCAAATCCTGTAAGAGTCTAGTCTTAGTAATATCAACTCTCTCTCCTTCTGAATTCTTCCACTCCTTGAAAGAACCCCAAATGTCGGGAGTAGTAATATCACCTAAACCTTTTGCTAGATTTTTTGAGTATAAGTAGCGTAAGAATCGTGTAGTAAAGTGAGTGCTTCTTGCTTGAATCTGCTTAGTCTCCTGAGTTATAGGACGATTAGCACTGAAATCATACTTCTCAGATATGTCTGCGTGGTGTCTTGCGTAATGTAAGAATAAACACTGCTGCCTCTTACTAGTAATTGCTGTGTGTAAATCCGCAAAGTATCCTGCTTCTTTGAACTCTTCACATAGAACAACAGTAGAAGGACGGATTACTACTTGCCTACGCTCTGACTCTTCTTGTGATATACAGTTATCATTATTGGAACTAATAACAACACGAACACAATTATGAGTAGTCATAGGTGATTTGTTCTTCTCGGTAGTAGCAATGTTTATCTCAGTAGTAAGTTCTTTGAGTCGGTCAATGTTCTCACGACCGTCTCTAAACTCATTAAGATTAACAAGGAACTTATTCCGCACACAATCATTGAAATCACCAAGAACATTCTTCTGACTTGCCGTAGAATAGTAATACCTCCAACCTATTATCATAGCAATGAAGTTCAACCATTGGTTCTTACCAGTGCCTTGTTCGGAAATCCACACAAGATAGACACGAGGAATGACTGCTGGATATTTAAGGAGATGACAGAAGAACCGTAATTGATAGTCATATACTGCTTGTGTATTATCGTCCCCACTAAGAAACCATAAATGACCTAACACAATTTGAAGTTCTGCTTCTATGTTTTCCTTAGACATAGCAAAGAATTCGTCGTTCCACTCTGACACTTTATCACCGTCAAAACCGTCATAGAGATTGTATGTATCATAATGACAAGTTAGAGGTGGTGGTCGGAAATCAACACCACGATACTCCTTCCGCTTGGTGCTTTCTAACCACGCTTTGATAAAAGGTTTAGTATCTGACTTGACTTCTTCCTCGCCGTCCTCATTGATAGTTTTGAGTTGTCGTGTGTAGTATAGATTTTTGTAGGACTCCTTCAACTTGGATTCACTACTATACCATACCACAGACTTCTCAGAAGGATTGTATTCCATAAACATTTGAGTGCTACCTCCAACATACGAGACCTTTTTATTGAAGGCGGTTATTGCTGGATTTAATGACAACTTAGTAAAACTGTCTTTGTCAAAATGCCGTTCCTTACCATATACAATAGTATCGTATATGGTTTTGTCGTGCTTTTTGATTTGACCTAATAAGTAGTTTGGTGATACTTGGTTGTCAGGACTGTTAATATATTTTACCATAAGTTGGAAGGTTTCATTACGAGGACATTCAGCAAAGTCAGAATAGTTTTGTGAGTTTTTGTAGAATGAATCAACCATATCTATGTAATCGTTAGGGTCAGAGAACTCATTAAGGTTTTTGACAACACAACAACACAAAGTAAAGTATGACTTGCGGTCAGTATAGTCTTCCACTGGTAATTTGGATAAGATAAGTTGTAATTGGTCTAATGGTAAAGTATCCCATTGAGGAGTAATTTTCAAACCAACTAACTTAACACTAGCACCAAGTCCAACTTCGTAAGAAGTATAATGTAAATCAGTATTATCATACTGAACCTCGGCATAACCACCCTTATTGATTGTTAAATCCTTGTTGCGTAAATCCTCAAAATAATCCGTATTATATTTGTAAGGTAAGTCTAACCACTCTGACACCTTATCCAATTCATAAGTAGGTATTTCTGCTTTACCATATACTTTGTTTTTTTTGTGTTCAAACATATACTGATTACACCAGTCAAGTTCTCGTGCTGGTTTTTGGTGGTGTCCGTTAGTAGTTTTGATACTTTGTGATTCCATTTTGATATAGAAATGTGGTAATCTTTTGGTAGAAGATAATGTAAATGGTGTGTCAAATACAGGAAAACCTACCTCGTATAATCTGTATAGTTCTTCCACACTATCACAGTCAATACAAGACACCGTATAATTTTTGCGTTCATTGTTTAATAGTATAACCCAGTCCATACAATTGTTAATGAGTGGAAGACCTTGTGAAGTATCATTTTCTAATGCTTCTTCGTGCTTCTTTGCGTCTTCGTCTTTCCAATGACTAAATTTGTATGGTGAATTACTTTTTTTGAGATATGAAGGAGTTTTGTGCTTTTTGCCTTTGTTATCAATATGAACTGATAACTTAGTATGAATGAATACAACGCCATTAGTTTCATTGTCGCCACCTAAATTTTGGTTAGTAAAGTAAGGTTGAATAGCACCGTGAGTAGATTGTTGTTTGAGTGCTTCAAGAAGTTCAATTCCATTAGAGTAAGTTGTTTGAGTCATTGTAGTCATTTTAGTTTTTTAGTTTATTATACTAACGAAACTTTAAAATCAATTTTTTTTTTTCAATTTTATTTTAATGAAATCCTTTCGTTTTAATATTACTTAAAAAGTATCCTTAATTATTACTACAACGAAAAAGATATGTATAGTGAATTAGATACTATTAAAGAAGCAACAGAATGTGTATATACCCCACTTACCACAGGACTTAAAAATATAACAGGAGAAAATGGATGGTTAGTAATTAGCAAAATGAATTTTGCTACTTACATAAAAGAAAAAGACCCTACGCAATTATTAGAATTAGAAGGGGCAATATGTCCTTACAATATAGTGAAAGAAGACAACAAACCTTATTTTAGGTGTGCTTGTGGTAAAAAACATATAGAAAGACTTGCCATTATGGAATGGAATGGTAGTAATTACAACTATATAATAATTGGTTCTAGTTGTATTATTACCATACATAAGTTTTTAAAAAAGATAGAAGGCATTGATAACATAATACTGAAATTAGAAGAATGGATTCAAACAATCAAAGAAGAAGAAAAAAAAACTAAAAATAACCAATGTGTATCTTGTAAGAAATACAAAATAAGTAAAACTACAAAATATAAAAAAGAACAAAGGAAGTTATGGTGTAATGATTGTATTAGTAGTGATAAAGTTAAATGTATTACTTGTAAAGAATTTATGTTTTATGAGAAAGATTATTATGGCAAACCAAAGAAATATTGTCGCCCTTGTTATTTTGTTCCTTTAACTGCTCCTTAATTTTCCTTTGTCTTTCTTTAACTCTTTCTATTTGTTTTATTCTTTGCTCATCATTTTTTTTATAATTGTTTCTTGCTCTTTCCCTCCGTTTTTCTATGTTTTCATTAATAATTTTTTTTTCCTCATCAGTCATACCTTCCGTTATTTTAAATTTATTTACATACGCTTGTTTTACTTTAACCTTCTTCTCTGCTTTTTCCCTTTCCATATTATCTACAATACTTCTTAATTGTAATTCAAGAAATTTAATTTGTTCCGCCATATTAGATTTAGTTAGTATTGGAATGAAATTTTTAAATCAATTTTTTTTTATTCATTTCGCCGTTTTTGTATAAATTTTTTAACAACTGCTTGTCTATCAAATTTAGGTCTATCTCTCATTGCTCTTCGTGCTTGTGGATCAATAGGTTCAGGCATTGGTTGAGGTGGTTGTCTCACTACTGGTTCATCACCAGTATTATCAGTATGAAATTGTTCCATAAATTTTTTAAGTTCAACACTTTGCTCTTGTTGTAATTGTAATATACTTGTTTCAAATTCTTCTATTTCAGCATCACTTGTTCTAAATCCAAAAACATTTTTTGCGTCATATTGCCTACTCATTAATGACTTAGATATATCTTCATCATAATATGGATCGTCTTCGTCTGCGTCTTCTGCTCTTTCATTCCATACAACATTACCATCTTCGTCCTCTTCTATTCTTTCCATTTCTACTAATTCTTGTTGTAGTTCTTCTTTGTTAGGATGGTCAAAAGGGTGTTTGTAATTATCAGGTCGCCAGTATGCGTGTCCGCCATCCATTTGTTCCATTCCACTTGCTGAATCTGATATTCTATCATATAAATCATCTATTCCTTGAAAACCTATACTTTCTAATCTATCGTGATAAAAATTATCCCCTGCTGTATCCCATAGTTTATTATGAACCCTTTTAAGATAGTCAGGATATAAATCTGTTATCTCTCTTTTGTCGTGGTGTTGTTCTAAAACATCACGAGTATCCCCATCAGGTTCTGTAAAATGGAAAAATGGTAAATATAAAGGATTGTTATCATTTTCTTCTTCTAAATCGCCATACGCTTGGTCTATATGATTTTCACTCCAACCATCCATAAATTCTAACTGTTGGTATTTATGTTCTAAATTAGCAGAAACTTCTATATAATTATATAAAGCATCCATATGGTCGTCTAATGTTCCAGTAAGAGGCATTTATATTGAGTTTATATTTTTTTTTCAAAATTAAATCAGTTAAACTTAATAGTAATTTTTACCACCTGATTGTGTTTTTTTACTTGTTGGATTTGGTTGTGGTGTATCTTTTTTCTTTTTTGCTTTCTCTTCGTCTGTTTGGTCTGCTATCATAGGTGTATTCTGTGGTTGCGGTATCGGTGTAGTAATTCTGATAAGAACACTTGAATTTTCTAGCAGTGTAGGTGAAGTCAAATTAGGGTTCAATATTTTTATCTTGATTGAGTTGAGATTCTTGGTCTGTTGTAAAGTATGGACTATATCATTCTTGGTAGATATGAAATCCTGATTACTGAGATTGGAAATCGGCACAACACCTAATAATGGTAGAGGTTGTCCTTGTTTTACCTCGTCTTGGTATCCATCTACAATATCGGAAGTAATAATGTAATAACCAGCATTACTTAATTTAGGTAATCCACTTGCTACAATAGATTTTGATTGCGTTAATATAGGATACATTGCCTTATTCCAATACATACTATTAGTAAAATATGCGGAATTGACTTGGTTGTTGCTGATGTCGGTTCTATCACACGAACTTATAGGATATTCTTTCGTAATATTAGGAACAAGAGTTTTATTATTACCTGATATAGCACCCATAGCAGGTGCTGCTACTGTGTGATTATCGTAAGTCCTTTTAATATATGTTGATGATGTTGGTGTTGCTGGTGGTGCTGGTGGTGCTACAAAAGGAGTTAAACTTTCATCTGTTATATTGGTAGTAGATATAGTAGGAACGACATCTATTTGAATATCCGCATCAGTTGTTTTACCATATAGTTTAAAATCCTCAGGTCTTAAATTCATACCAGTTCTAAAATCAAAATAAGGTTCTTCATCTGTATATTTGGATACAGGCATATCATAGTAAGCACAAGTTTCCCAATTATCACTATTCTGTAAATTATCATAACTAAATCCTAACCTTCCCCATAATGTTTTTTTCCACGCTGCCATTGCTTTTTTTTTAGTTGTAAAAAATTCTTGAAATTTCCATAAATGTGTCTGATTACTATCATATACTAATCCACCTGCCTCTTCTCCGTTATCTCCTTTCCATATAGCAGGATTATTATATTGTGTATTTGCTCTAAAAGTATCAGGATTTACATCTCCGTATTGTTTAGCAGTATTATACGCCCAGTTATACACTGCTATACCACCTACCCTAGATTGATTAGCATTTAACGCATTTATTAGAGTTTTTTTTACTCCTTCTTGGAATCCTACTTTTTCATAGCGGTCATATACATTTTTTTTTGCTGCTGGTAATCCAGTATTAGGGTCATAAGGTGCTTTCGCATTATTCTCTGGTGTATTACTATTAGGATCCCAATCGTAAGCAGCACTAACAACACCAAGAGTCCTATTAGCAAGGGTATTTAATTCAGTTGAAAGTTTATCTGTTCTACGCAAATAAGCAACAGATTCTCCTTCTGAGGTCATAGCATTACCCCAAGCATCTCTTGAAGGAACACGGCACGACTGGTGTAATCCACTAATGGTAAAAGAAGAATCCGCATATTGAAATTTGAAGTCAGGTGTTCCTACATAATATCCTTCTGTTTGAAAATCATAATTAAAATTTTTTAAAGACACCGCTACATTTGTTGCTTTCGCCATTGCTAGACCATCAGCAGCAGTGTTTGTTGTTGGATCCCAACTTGTTCTTCCTATAAATTCAGTTGGAATTGTTGCTGTATTAATTTTGTAATGAAGACCTATGAACGGTGCGTTATATCCTTGGTCTCCCCCACCACTATCTATATTACTCGCACCAAACATATTATTCCGTTGTTGATACGCCCACCTAAACATCTTGCTAGTATTCGCAGTCCAATTACTGGTTTGTTGTAAATAAGAGTTTTGGTGTGCTGCTCCATTAGCACCTTCGTTTTGATTATCACCAGCAACACTTAAATTATTGTATTTCCACATTTTTATCAACTGATTATACATATGAACTGGTATATACATAAGGTGCTGTGAAGAAGGTAATTTAGGTTTCCTACCCATACAATAAGGATTAGATACCTGTTCTGTAAGATTAGAATTATTACATCTATGTTTCTGTGTGTAATATTGGTAATGAAAAGGTGCTTCTATTGTAGCATCAACAATAACACCATTTACTTTTTTTTTATAATTGTGTGTTATATTCCCATTTTGCCCTCCGTGTGGTAAAACATATTGGTCTTGGTTAAAAAAACCAAATAAAGATGCTCCTGTTGGATTAAATGATTGATAGGAATTTAAAAGTGGATCTGCTGCGTCTAGTTCGGCAGCAGTAGGCACATAACCTCCTGTATAACTCAGTTCTCCTGACCCATCGGACTTTATTTTAGGTTCTCTGATTGATAATACTGCTCTAAGTTGTTCATCAATTTCATTAACACCTGTTCTTGGTGTTGTGTCTGACCCATCTCCGTGTCCTGCCATCCCATTAGAATCAGGTAAATTATTAAAAGCAAAGTCAGTGTTGTGTAAATCACACCCATTTCTTTGAAAAGTAAATGCTTTACTATAAATTCCTTCTGTATCTAACATACCGTCAAAAGTTTGATTGTTTTTTTTTCTTAAATTAGTATCAGTATTGAGACCATCTGTTGCTACATCTACATTTATTCCATTTATTTGATTTTCTATAATATCAGATATTTCAGATATACTATAAACCCCTTTTTTGATAACTATATCTACAAATTTTACATAAGGTTTGAATCTGTAATCTAATACACGATTATCACTAGATAGATTATAATCAGTATAAGTCCTATCCGCATTTCCTACATCATCTACGGAAGCACCAAAAGCAGGTTTTTGTGATCCAACACCATCTTGTAATCTTGAATTTTCATCTACATAAATCGCCATCATAGGACATTCTGTTCCACCGTGTAAATAAGCGTCGTTCATTCTACACCACTGCCCTTGGTCAAATCTTGGATTTCCGTCTCCTTGATCTTCCCATAGGGCAACTCTTTGGTTTGGTCTATCATAACCATAATATCTATTTGCGTTGTGTTTCATATAAGTGTTGGTATCAATGAAATTTTCACTACTGTATTCATATAAGTAAGTTGCTGGGTTTTTAGTGCTAAATGGTCTAAAAGAAGGAACATAATTATGGTTATGTGATATATCATTCGCTGTGCCATCTTCAAAACTTGTATATGGAACAAAATGCGGATTATCTGTTAAATACACTGAAAAATACATTCTTTCAGTTATATCCTCGTCAATTTCAATCGTAGCACCACTAATACCTTGTTTATGTATAAAAGTATCTTGTATCCCTATTTCTGTCCCTGCTGGTAATTGGATATTGTTAGAAAGTTTGTAAGTCCATTCACTATTGTCTTCTGAGGAAATGTGAGTAGAGTTCTGCCTATTCGCATCAATGTAAAAAGTAGATGCCATATTTAAAATTATAAGAGAAAATAGTTTTAAGTAGATTACCAATTCGTCTTCCTCGACCAATAATTTGCTGAATTTTTGTCGTTAGCGGTAAGTTTTCCTTCCTTGTTTCTTATTCCACCACTACGAGCAAGGTAGGACTTTTGTCGTTTAGGATCTTTATGCTTCGTCATATCGCTCATAGAAGAATCGCCAAAATGTATCAAACGCTTACCACCGTCCTTTTTTACAAAAACCATTCCTTTCTTTCCCTTTGAAGTAGATTTGTAAGGTTTGTAAAGTGGTTTATTAGTTTTAAAATCTGCTGGTGCTGAACTTAACGCCATATTAATTTATTATATCATAGAAATATTTTTTTTTTTCCATTCTCCATTTTCATTTTTTTCATATTCTCCGCTTTCATCTTCGTCGTCTGCTTCTTCCCCTGAAACAACTTTTGGTTTTTTTATAAATCTTTGTATAAGAAATATTTTTTCTACGGCATCACATACTACCTCAGGTGAATACACAGACATTAAATGTCTAATGGTATCACACCTACCACATAGAGAAGACCAAATTACATATTCTTGACGACACATAGGGCAAGTCCAAGTCATTTTTTTTATATACCTTATATATAGAAAATAATGCCTGAACCTACTAATAAAAAATTATACGCTCAGTCAAAAGCAAAATATTCTGATATGAAACATAGTGCCTACAAATCTTCATTAATAGTTAAAGACTACAAAAAGAAAGGCGGAGGTTATAGTGGTGCTAAACCTAAGAAAACTGGTTTGACTAGATGGCATAAAGAAGACTGGAAGACACAAGACGGAAAGAAAACTTATGAAGGAAAGAAAGGTAAAATATTTAGACCAACTAAAAGAATTACAAAAGATACACCAACTACTATGAGTGAATTATCAAAGAAAGAAAAAACTAAGGCAATTAAAGAAAAGAAAGAAACTGGTAAAGTTAAAAAATACAAAACGCCCCAAGGTGCTAAGCATTCCGCAAGGCGGAAGGAGTAATTAATTGGATAATTTATAATATAGCGTTAAAGCATTTGCCTGACTTCCATTATAATTTATTAACCTTACATATCTTGCTGGATGTTCTAATACTTGATGACATACATTTATATTATTAACACTATTAGTGCCGAAATCTTGTAGATATAAAGAAATCATTTTTGAAGCAGAATTAGTTTGACTATATTGAACTGTTAATCCAAAATCGTTAGTTGCTTTTCCAAAAATAGTCATATATCTGTATCCATCTGTATCTACGATAGCAGTTGCTGCTCCATCTGCTAAATTAGCGGCATCACTTAAAGTTCCACTTTCGGTTCTATTGCTAATCCTTGCGTTTTTATTTCCACTCATTTTATAATGTTATAATAAGATTTTATTTTTAATAATTTTTTTTTTAATTTGCTAATTGGTATGAAAGATATAATGTAGTAATTGAAGAACCACTTGTATTTACAAATCGCACATATCTCATAGGGTGTTCTAAAACAATATCTGCCCAACTTCCTCCTTCATACGCCGCAAATTCTAATAATTTGCTTCTTACTTTAAACCAATTGCTATTGTTAATGCTGTATTGAATTTCTAATGGTAAATCTGCTGAACCTTGACTAGCACAAATAGTCATATATCTATAATCATCAGTATCAATTACGCTGGATATTCCATCGTCAGCAAGAGAAGCATTACTATAAACACCAGCAACTGCTTGTCGTGGTGCTATTTCAGTTAAGGTTGCTTCTAATGCTTCTAAATCCGTATGATTTGCTGAAATTAAAGCGTCTAAACTTGTTTCCATTTCTGTATTCTTTGCTAAAATAGAATTTGCTGTTGTTTCTATCTCAGTATTTTTTGCTAAAATAGAATTTGATGTTGTTTCTATTTCTACTAATTTAGCGTTTGCTGTTGCTAATGGAACATCATCTGTTGCTAAACAAACTCGTTGAACATTATCATTTTTATTTCCACTATTAGTTTCTGAGGCAACGCCTTCAAAATATACATCGCTTCTAACAGCAATAGCGTTTGAACCATTTGCTTCTATTGCTCCTTGTAATGTTTCAACTGCGGTTTTAATATTATTCGTATCTGAATCAATAGTAGTCAATAAATCTTTATTGTCTGTTAATACACCCCCCTCAATATCACTTAATAATGTATCTAAATCACTAATCCCACTATTAATTGAAGATATTCCTGAATTAGTAGTCCCAATAAGTGATATTATAGCATCTTGCTTTGCGTGAGTAGCAACACCACTCACATCCGTTGAACCACCACCTGATACAACATCAACTTGTAAATGCCCTGCTGCGTCGCATAAAAGTTTAGTAGAAGTTCCAGCAGTCCCTATGGTAGTTCTTCCACTCATATCGTAAGCACCAGCAGTAGAACTCCTACAAGTAGAAATACAATTAGCATTTGCCTTCTGTCCTAATGTTCCTGGTAATTTAGCACTCATACTACTTAATGTGGATTCCGTAGAAGCACCTGAGGGCAAAGCAGACGATGCCACATCCACATTACCAATATTTAAATCTCCTGCTTCAAATTGGACTTTTACTTTATTAGAATCAACACACGCTTGGAGGGTCTCAACAGCGTCTTCTATTTCTGATAAATGAGTGTTTAAGGTAGCAAATGGAACATCATCGGTAGCAATAACTATTCTTTGTGTCTGAGCATCTTTGTTTCCACTATTAGTTGAAACATCAGTTCCAGCAATATTCTGATTCACATTAAGATAATTACCGTCAAGAGCATTATCTAATAATTCTACTGCTGTTTTAATTGCTACTAATTCTGTTCCTAATTCCGTATTCTTTGCTAAGATTGAATTAGAAGTTGTTTCCAGTTCTGTATTCTTTGCTAGTATGTCATCAGCAGTAGATTCTAAGGCAACTAAGTCTGTGTGATTTGCTGTAATTAAAGAGTTCAATGAAGATTCAACTTCCGTATTCTTTGCTAAGATTAAGTCAGCAGTTGTTTCTATCTCAGTATTCTTTGCTAGTATGGCATCAGCAGTAGATTCTAAGGCAACTAAGTCTGTGTGATTTGCTGAGATAAGAGAATTTAAGGAAGATTCAACTTCCGTATTCTTTGCTAAGATTAAGTCAGCAGTTGCTTCTATTTCAGTATTTTTTGCTAATATTGAAGCAGTTGTAGTATTATTTGTTGTTTGAAGTCCCTCTAAACCATCTACTGCTATACTAACATCACCAGCGTGTAATTCAACACCAACGGCATTAACCTCTAATGCTCCATTAGTATCAACTATAAGTTCTTTGTATTTACCAGTTGTAGGATCTTTTGCTATCATTAAACCTGACATCTTATTTTGTATTATATTTAATTAAGAGAAAATAATTTAAGTCTATTCCGCAAAGCGGAATTACTAGAAATAACCAAAGGTTATGTTTATTCGTGGTGAATCTTTGGAGAATTGTTAGTAAATAAAATTTTACAATATGTATGTTTATCATTAGCATAATCTCCTGATTGAATTTGTATATTACAAACTTCACCTTCAACTGGTAAAACTAAATATTTGTAAGTATTAGCAGGAACTACATAAGTATCAGAAGGTTTAGTAAAACTATGTGCTACAACAGTTCTATTACCATTTACATCACAAATGATTACACCATTTGATAAAGTATGGTCTTGGTAAATTTCTTTTGGACTCCAAGTTATTACGATTTGTGTAATAACATAAGATACAAAAGATATTTTTAGGTAATCTTTATCCATTGTATTAAAATCACCTAATTTAGTAGTAGATGCTATTTGTTTTGTTCTATGAATGTGATCCATTTTAATCATTTTTAATTAATAATTTATAACATATTATTTTAGTTTAAAGACCTTAAAAAAAAAATCTAATAACAGTATATACAATAATGACTGATTCTAATTTACAAAATAATGCTGTTGTTGCTTCGTCCGCTAGTCAGTGGGTGTCTATTGTTCCAACTAACGGAGAACAATTTAATCCTAACCAAAAAATTATTTACGACATAGAACCTGAACTAGGATATATTAAGAAAGATTCTTATTTAGTTTTTGATATTCTTAATAATTCTGAAAACCAAGACCGCTGGACTTTACAAAAGAACTTAGGAGCACACGCTGTGATAGACAGAGTTGATATTTATTCAAAGGAAACTGGAATTTTATTAGAATCACTTACTAATTATTCTCAGTGGGTCAATATTGAACATCAGTATCTTTTTGACGACCACTCCAACTTACAGAATCATCAGGGTGTAGGTCATCCAGTTCAATCTTGGACTTATGAAAGAATTGATGAAAATACTATACACAAAAAACGCTCCAAAGCAATGGTTAATCTAATTGAAAATAATCAGTTATCTCCTTTAACTGCTGACGGAACTAATGGAGGTGCTGCTTGTTATACTAGTAGGAGATTTTGTATTCCACTTAAATGTGGAATTTTTGGACACTTTGACGCAGAGGAAAAAGCAATTCCTGTTATGAACTTTGGTGGATTAAGAGTTGAAATTACTCTTGCTAGTCCTGAAAGAGCATTACAAAGATTATGCCCTGTTATTAAAAGTAACGCAGGACACTACGACGGTTTCTTTGAACCCCTTGATTTCACTGTGGGTGTTCCTTTAAGAGCAGATGCCACAGACCAAAGTGGAACTACTTCTGCTAGTTTTAATATTCTAATAGGTTCAACTGATGCTAGTGTTGCTTGGAGAGATAAACTTCAAGATAGTGGTCTCATTGTAGGAAACAAAATTCAACTTTCAAATTTAACTGATTCAAATGGTGCTTATAGAACTGGTTCTGTATCAGGAACTATTGAAGCAATGGTATTTGCGGGAAATAAAAATATAGTATTAGATGGTGTTCAAAAAGGATTAAAAGGATATATTCAAATTACAGTGCTAACTGGAACTACTGTTGCTGGTCCTGAAACCATAGTAACTGGAACTATTAAGGTAGTTAATGCTCCTAACTACAAGATAACTAATACTGAATTTAGATTATCTCAGATTGTTCCACCACCAAATGTTGCTGATAGTTTAGTTAAAGGAATTAACTACGAATTTACTTCTTTTGAGGTGTTTTTAGATAATATTCCTACTGCTCCTCTTCGTCATCAGATTCCAATCCACTCTATTGCTTCTAAGGCAGTTTCTACCTTTACACAGATTTATGGAACTACTAATGACGAGGGTCAGCAAGAAAGTGCTTCTGATTATTATGCTGGTGCTTTACCAAGTGAAATTAATCTTAATGATGTAGTGTATTTTATTAACAATAGACTTTATCCATTAAGGTCTTACAATCCACAGGCACTATCAGATAAGGTTTTATCACAGAATGAATTAGTTAAGGCATTTAGAGCAATTGGGAAACAACCATTATCCTTAGGAAACGCTGACTTTTCTGATTTAGAAGGATACACTAACACACCACTCATTAGTAGAGAACTTGCTAGAAGTGGTATGGTGTTTGACCTAAGAAACTCTGAACCTGAATTACGACTTGCTTTCAGTAATACTAGATCAAATGTCCTCCGTGCTAATACTTTTGTTTTTAGCAAAAAGATTATACAGACTACTGCGACAGGAGTTCAAGTAATTCATTAAGTTTAAAATTAAACTTCCAATTGCTTCTCCAACATTTTCATATTTCTCTTTATCATTCATTATTTAAAATATATATATTTCTTAATATTTATATGGAAAAAGAAACTGCCGATTATTTACTTAAACTTGCGAAAGAAATGGATAATATTGAAGATGTAATATGTTGGAATTTATCTTTTGATATACCTTACGAGGAAACCTTAAAAGAAATAGATAGATTAGATTTGCTAGATTATTTTTCTTACTTAAATGATAATGAACTCACAGATACAGGACAAGAGACTAAGGACTCCTCTATACGACCTAAAAAAGAAACCAACGCCTGAACTGCTAAAACTTATAGCAAAGCAATCTAGTAGTGAAATAACAGCACATCCATTTAGTAAAGTTAAAGAACCAATGAAAGAAAAAATAGAAAATATATTTATAAAAGGAGGTGGTGATAAAAAAAATGTTAGTAATAAAAAGTTAAAAAAAAAATCTAAATAAGTTATATACAACCAATGGCGAACTTATTTAATTACGATGTTAATCTTCAACCTGCTGTTATGGATATTAGAAGTGAAACCTTAGAACCAATTTCTACCTCTACTAACCGTTATGTTTTTCGTTTAGACCAAGCAGGACAGTTAGATTCTAATTCTGTTTTACTTTTTAAACCACAGAGAATAACAGGAAAAAGTGATAATGATAGTCTTCGTGTTAATCCAGTAGGAGGTGGATTACTTGCTATTAAAAGAGCAACTTTACAAGTAGGAGATTATGTTCTTAATGATATTAATGATGTAGGAAAAATTAGTCATTTAGTGGATATGGGAACTATTAACACTTCCAATAACAGTAAATACAACTCTCATTATTTCCTTAACAACGCTCACTACAAATCCTTAGATAGTGGTGGTAGTGCTGATGCTAATGCTACTACTAATGGAGAATCTGCTCACGGTTCTGCTGGAAGTATTATTTATGATAGATACAGAAGTGCTATAAATTTTGGACAACCTAATAACTCTTTTGGTGGTAAATTAGTGAATAACTGTGCTATTACAGATGATAAAAGCAAGAACCACCAAATTGGTATTCCATTAGGTAATTTATTTCCTTGTCTTAAAGGTCAGGAATTACCTTTGTTTTTATTCCAAGATTACAGAATCCTTTTAACTGTGGAATTCCACACTTCTGAAAAATGGGTAAATGATATTGCCGATGCTTCTATGACTGCTGCTGCTGGTTTTGTATCTGTTGAAGATGTTAAATTACAAGTGGATTACATTATTTACCCTAGTGAGGTTCAGAATCAGTTAAAAGAACAGACTAACTCTCAGGGTGGTCTAAATCTTGCCTTTCCTGATATAATTAAAATAGAAAAGAACATACCAAGTGCTACTGCTAATGCCGAACAGTCATTAGAACATAGAATTGGTATGGATAATAAGGAAGTTCATAAGATTTATATGTGTAAGCAGTTTTCAAGAGTTCAGAACGTCCAAGATAGAATTTACTTGAATGCTAGGTGTGATGGCGTTAATCAGGAAGAATACAATGTGAATATTGACGGTGTTGATATTTTCCAAGAAGCAAAATGGAATCCTAACTCTCAGTATAATGAAACTACTAATTGTTTAGGAGGCGAACTTAATGTTCCTCGTCCTGTGTATTTCTGTGATGAAAACACTTATATGAGTCGTCTTGCTGATACCAACGGTGGTATTTTAGGTAAGATGAAACCACTTTGCCTTGATTTAACCAATGGTAATGCTGGGGTTGTTGGTGCTGGTCGTCAGATAGGTTCTTATCCTATAATTTGGAAATACAAGAGAAAACCAACTGCTGATGTTCCTAACACTGCTTCTGCTCATCCTAATGGAAATATTGTAGAGTCTATGTCTGGTGCGATGAGTGCTGATTACTTTGTGTATTGTTCTAGAACCGCAAATATTACCTCCACTCCAAGTGGAACTGCCGTTATGGTTAGTTATTAATTTTTCTTTTTCTTTTTTTTTATCTTATTCCATTGTATAAAGCAAATGGGAAAAAAAAAACCAGCATCCAAAGCAAAAAAAGAAGTTAAAGTTAGGAATATTACAGCATTTCCACCTGATTTTAACACAGAAGTTCAAAGAACAGATTTTTATGGGTTAGGTAGTGAAAGAGAAGCAAGTGCTGTTATTCCTACGGTATTTGGAGAATATTTAGGTATAATAAAATTACAAGGGCGTTCTATGGCACAAGAAGTATTAGGTGTTAATGTAGGTAAAACAATTTTATTAAGAGACCCTGGTATAGATAGTTCAGTTAGTAATGTAAATAGTATATTAGAGAGAAATGGTTGGGGTATAAGAGTAAATAGTAATGAATTATCAGGAGATATAACCGACAACAAATTAAAACAACTGAATAGAATTTTTTCTAATATTTTAGGAATAAAGGTTGATGATGCGAGAATGGTGAGGGATGTAGTAAAAGCAGGTATAGCACAGACAGCATCAGAAGGTATGTTTGGAAGAATTCAAGATGGAATACCATATAGTTATAATGCTGTTGCTCATTCTGTTGATAGTTTGATGACAAATGAAAGAAGTATTCAGTTAGGATTTAAACAAATTATGTTATATGCCACAGAAAATTTTGTAGAAAAAGGAAAAGAGTATTCAAGAGAGATTAAAGAAGTAGATGATAGAAGGGAAAATTATATGAGAGATATGTATTCCGATACCAATAGAGGAGCAGGTATAAGAAAGTGGGTAGAAGAAAATCCTGAAAATGAGTTTGCTATTGAATTACAAGAAACATTAGAAGAAAGACCATTAGAACAAGGTTATGCTCCAAGAAGAGAAAGAGAAACTGTTGCTCCACAAGCACAAGCACAAGGAACTATGGAAGATGCCGACCAATTAACGGCAGAAATAGACGCAATGGGTGCTGAGGGAGGTGGTAAAAAGAAAAAGAAAAAGAAAAAGAAGAAAAAAGCAGACGGAGATGGAGACGGTGGCGGAGACGGTGGCGGAGAACCAGAACCAGAACCAGAACCCGAACCAGAACCAGAACCAGAACCAGAAGAAGAAGAAGAAGGTGAATCATTTCCTCTCTCTTTTCTTGCTGATATAGAAGCAGGGGGGAAGGATTTTGAAAGAAAGACAAGAAAACACGATTTAAAAAGACTTAACGAGCAAAGAGTTAGAGTAGCAAAAGAAAGGAAAGCAGAATTAAAAGCACAAAGAAGAGCAGATAGAAGAGGAGTTGGAACAAAAACAACTGATATGTTTGCCGACATAGAAGCAAAAGGGGGTGCGGTATCAGAAACGGTTAATAAAACATTAGGAGAAGATGAGGCAAGGTTAGAGAAAAAAAAAGAAGAAGGACGAAGAAGAAAACGAGAAAAGAAACAAGAAAAAGCAACTTCTGAAATAGCGGATGATTTAGTAGAAGAAACTGTAAGTGATTTATTAAAAGAATATGCGAATGAAGCAATAGAACAAAAAAAAAAAAGTAATGCTTTGCGTCCTCTTGTAAATAAGATAGTTGGAATGAGAGGAGCAAAAGAAGAAGTGTCCGAAGAAATGAGAAAAAAAGTAGTAGCAAATATAAATGAAGCACAAAGCGACCCTGCTAAACAACACAGACTTAGAAATTACTATACTAAATATTTAAGAACATTTAATCCAGCACAAAGAGAAGGTATATTCAGAGGTATAAGAGAAGTAGAAGGAGTTCAAATAATACCTGCGACTGCTATGCTTCCTGAGATACAAGCACAACCAGCAATAGCAGCACAAGACGCAGTAGAATATCAACCAGCAGTAGCATACCAAGCAGCAAATGAGGGAACTTTAAATGTTCCTGATAAGTTTTTAATGACCTTTGTAAATCGAGGGCAAATAGGTGGGGATAAATTTTATGATGTTTTAAGAGATTTAGGAGTTAATTATAAAGATAGGCAATTTACAAGACATAGAGATGCTAGACGGAGTATTATAGAAGGTAGAGATGCGTATAACGCAAAGGGTTTTTCTGATTTGCTAAAAAGAAATCCTGATTACAATGAAGGCGAAGTTAGAAGACATTTTGGTAGTGCTGGAACACCTGAAATCCAAGCACAACCTGAAATTCAAGCACAAGAAGCAGTGGAAGCACAAGAAGCAGTAGAATTTAGAAGAGAATTACCAGCAACCGAAAGAAGGGAAGGACTTTTAACAAGAGAGCAAGTAGGATTTAATGCGTCAGTAATAAAAGCAGAAAGACAAACAATGTTAAATGATTTCCGAACAGCAATCCGAAATAAAAGACAAACAGCACAAGCAGAAACAAGAACTCTACAAGAAGTAGCAGAGCAATCCTCAGATTTAGATAGAGGTTTGAGAACTGCTACAAGAGGTAGAATTCTTGGAGGGTTAGATACTAATTCTCCTGAATATGACCCTGCTGGTGGTGTAGCACCTTCTCAGTTTGTAGCGGAGGAAGGAGCAAGAAGAGAAATGGAAATGGTAGAACCTCAATTTTCAAGAATTAGAGCAGACCTTTCTACTCCAATAGCATCACAAGAAAGAAGAGATAGATTGGAACAAATGTATCAAGGTAAAGTAGCAAAGAAAACGGCAGAATGGGCAGCAGATGGAACAGTTCTTAAAAGTGCTAATTTTGACCCTGTTGATGCTCCTGACGCTAATCCAACAGTGTATAGTGAGCAACAAGAACAGTCAATGGTGGAATCTCTTATTGCTTTTTCTGACCCTACCACTAGGGATCCTACATCAAATTTAGAACTATTAAAGACTCCTAATACTATAAAATTATCAGAAAGTAGGACTAAATATGGTGCTAGGGGTTTTAGAGCACAACAAAACCAACTTTTGGATAATTTTTTAGTAGCAAAACAATATGCTAATGTTTTTAATAGAGCAAGAAATTTAAATGCTAGATTAGGAACAATGGGGGATGCTAACAGGCAACCTTTTCCTTTTCCAGCACATACATTGAATACAAGATCCAATACTATTGTTAATAAGTCAGTTCCTTTTACTTCACCTGAATTAGATACGACAGAATTTAGTTCTGGTGGAGGGGTTAGTCTTCACGATAATAGTTTTTTTTCTAATGATTTAGCACGAGAAACACGAGGCGGAACAAGAGATGTAAATATTATCCTAATGGATACAATGAATGATAGAGAATATTGGTATAGAGGAAGTGGTAGTTTTCCTAATGGAGTAGATAATGGTGGTATAGCATCATTTGCTTCTGTAAATAAATTTTATGTAGGTAGCACTCCAACATATTGGATTCATACTCAAAGAAATACTTCATATAAAACATTAGCGACTAATTATCCAGCACAAGGAGGTGCTCCGAAAGCAAATTTAATGACTAGTGGTGGATACAATTTACCAGCAACAATGCTTTCAAATCCTATGACTTATGCTGAAAATACACCAATATCAGCAAGTGTTGATGATATTGATATTAGAGGTGTTGATTTTGCTACTTCAAAAAATGCTCCTAAAAATCCTTTGGGTGGATCTACTCCAACACGCATTGGAAGAGGAAGAGGGGCAGGAATAATACAACGAGGACAGGCATATAATCTTCCAATAATTGGAGGGGGGGTTCAAGCATTTACTCCAAGAACAGCAACAATGGCAGGAAGAAGAATGACAGAAGCAGAACTGAGACAAAGTTTAAGAACACAACAAAGAAATGCTTCTTTGGGTATAACAACAGCAAGACGAACAACAGCATTAAGAGAATAATTAATTGATTCACTCCTAACAAAGGGAAAAACGCAAAAAACAGAAACTCACCATAAGAAACTTTTTTTATGGAGGGGGTTTAAGCGAATTCACCTACGAATAGGGATGAAAAGTAATTTTAATAGCAAAAACAGAAGAGAATTAAAGGAGTGGTGGAATAAGGGGTGGAATAAGGGGGGGTTTTTTTTTTTTTGAGTGAATTTTTTTTTTTCAAAACTTGGAGAATGAGAACGCTTAAACCACCCTTTAAACCCCCCCTCATTCCACCTTTTATATTAATATATATTATGTTCTGCCATCTCCGCCTCCACTGGAAGGATTTGGTCTTGACCTATTCTTAATTTCAGCATTTGCTTTCTTAGAAACTTTTTGACCTTGTAATGCTTCTCTACTTCTTCCACTTAACCTATTCATATTATCTAAATTTTGGATAGCATTAGACTGTGATCTAACTACATTAATATTTCCAAGTGGTTTTGCCATACTTGAAGCATTACTTGGTTTGGAGTCTAACATACCAACATTACCGTTGCTTCCTTTTGGTTTCTTAAAACCACCACGCCTTTTTTCAGGAGTTCCGACATTCTTAGTTTTAGGTTTAGGGTCTCCTTTCCGTTTATAGACAGTGGATTTGACTCCGTCTTTGCTCATCACTTGGACTGGTTCGTAATCAGGATTACCTTTACGCTGAACCATTTTTTGTTTATATATTTACAAAATAAAAAAAATATAGTTATTATATATTAAAATGTCTAGATACGGAAGATTTAATCCAGCAAATTTAAATATAAACCCTGATGAATTTGGGACTCGTTCTGCTCCACCACCTACCATAGGTGCTAATCCAGTTAGTGGTAATATAGCATTAGAACAGCAAGGCAGACGCCCTAGTAGGTCTGCTACCAATCCTTCTACACAAGGAGACGGAAATCAAGTAAGACCTGCTAATTTTGGGACTGCTTCTACTACTGCTATTGCTCCACAGCAACTTGCTCCAACCTCCGCAGGTGCTAAGAAAAGGGGTAAGAGAGTAGCACATTCTTTTATAAAAAACACCACAAGTGCTAAACCAACCAAACCAAAAAAAGAAAAAGTAGAAAACTCCACAGGTGCTAAATCCGCAAGTGCTAAACCAAAAGCAGTAAAAGCAGTTAAAGTAGTAAAAGCACCAAAAGCAGAAAAAGAACAAACAGTTCCTAAGGCAAAAAAAGTGGTTCAAAAAGAATCAACTAAACCAGTTAGTAAAAAAATAGCAGCAGTAAAAACTGCTCCTTCCAGCAAACCAACTAAAATGAGTGGGGAACAAACTGCTCCTAAAAGCAGAGGACAAGGAGCAGGTGAGATAACAAGCAAAGATTTAGTTAGTAAAAGAGCAAAAAAAAAAGTATATTAAGTATATAATAAAATGTCCGAAGAAATGTTTATTAAGGAATCTGTTGCGGAAACTACACCAAAAGCACCTAAGGCAAAAAAACAACTCAGTGAGAGACAATTAGAGGGTCTAAAAAAAGGCAGAGAAAGAATGGCGGAAAAACGGAAAGAGAAAAAAGTAATTGAAAACAAAAAAAAGGCACTGATGGAAATGGATAAAAAAGTAGTTGAAGAGAACACCAATAAAAATAAGAAAGAAAGGAAAGAAAAAAAAGAAAAGATTGCGGATTCAGAAGAGAAACTATCATTTGCTATTAGAAAGGAAAGAGGTGAAAAATCCTTAAATAAGTTTAATAAGATTAAATTAGACACAGTTGATAAGATAAAGTCAATGGATGATTTAAAGGAATTTGAAACCATAATGGGAGGAGTATCTAATGATATGGCAAAAAATCCTGAAAAGTTGTATGCTTATTTGGAAGAACACGCCAATAGACTTACACCTAATAAAAAAGCAAATAAAAAATCTAACTTATCATTAATAGTAGAATAATAAAATGTCTATGTATAAGTATGGTAGTGAAGCAGTTGGTAAAGATTTAAAGGCAGAAGACGAGCATAAAAAAAAAAAAGATAAAAAAAAAAAAAACCCCGAGAAGAAAAACCAAAAAAAAATATTAAAAATTAACATTAAAAAAAAAAAGAAAAGAAAATTAATTAAAGAGAACCCAAAAAACCCTTTATCT
>Ga0181392_1000205_pt1 | contig 21845 bp, 9 predicted proteins | sample 15SPOviralmetaG_FD_130083 | JGI IMG/M metagenome (GOLD analysis project Ga0181392, IMG submission 130083) | Marine viral communities from the oligotrophic San Pedro Time Series (SPOT) site, San Pedro Channel, CA, USA - 15 SPOT_SRF_2010-09-15 | ecosystem: Environmental > Aquatic > Marine > Strait... | reverse complement strand
ATTGACGATATGTTAGCTTCAATGAATTCTTATGGAGCAAATGGTACTTCTTACGGAGTATTTAACAACTCTGAAGATATGGCATTAAACTTAGGTTTCTCTGGTTTCAGACGTGGATCTTACGATTTCTACAAGTCTGACTTTAGATACTTAAACGATGCTGCTACAAGAGGTTTAATCAACAGTACTGATGCAACTAATGCAATACGTGGGGTATTGATTCCTGCTGGAGTTTCTTCAGTTTATGACCAAAATTTAGGTAAAAACCTAAAGAGACCTTTCTTACATGTACGTTACAGAGCTTCTGAAATGGAAAGTAGACAAATGAAGACTTGGACTACTGGTTCAGTTGGAGCTACTACTTCATCTTTAGATGCGATGGAAATGCACTTCTTAACTGAAAGATGTTTAGTTGTACAAGGTGCTAACAACTTTGTATTACTAAAAGGATAATATCCTTTAAACTTTAGAAAGGGGAGGAAAACTCCTCCCCTTTTTTTTATTAACTATTATTATATTATATTATGGCAAAAAAACAAAAAACAGAAGTGGAACCAACTCCACAGGTTGTAGAACAACCAAAAGTTGAAACACCGGTTATGGAAAAACCAAAACCAGTAAAAATTAGAAAAGCTGATTTAGGAGGTAAGAAGATTGATGATTGGGAAATAAAGAATAGAACTTACGTTCTTAGGAGCGAGAAAAAACCTTTAACATACACTATAAGAAATCAAGGATTAACTTGGTTTGACGAAGAAAAAGGTTATGCTAGAGAAATACTAGCAACTGAAAATCAAAAAACAGTGTTTGTAGATGAAATGCTAGGAGATTATAGACCTATGCACATTATATTTGAAAACGGAGCTTTATATGTTCCAAAAGAAAAAGTAATGTTACAAAAGGTTTTATCTTTATACCACCCTTACTTAAACAAGCTTTATGAAGAAGTAAAACCTGTAGCCAAAGCAGCTAGCACACTAGAAGTTATGGATATGGAAATTGATGCTTTGATTATAGCTAGAGATATGGATATTGAACTAGCTGAAGCAATAATGAGAGTAGAAATAGGTTCTAAGGTGTCTAACATGACTTCTAAGGAACTTAAGAGAGATTTGTTAATATTTGCTAAGAACAATCCAAGAACGTTTATAGCGTTAGCTAATGACGACAATGTTCAGCTTAGAAACAAAGGTATAAAAGCCGTTGAAATGGGTTTAATAGCTTTATCAACAGATCAAAGAACATTTACGTGGGTTTCTAATGGTAGAAAACTAATGAATGTTCCGTTTGACGAACACCCATACAATGCTTTAGCCGCTTGGTTTAAAACAGATGAAGGAATGGAGGTTTATTCAAATATTGAAAAAAGATTAAAATAATCAAACTGTAGAGCGGTCGCCCTACGGGGCGATCGTAAACTACAAAAAAATATAAAATATGCCAATTGTAAATACAAATACAACAATAAGTATAGATACAGTGTATCAAAGAGTATTAGCTTTAGCTAATAAAGAACAAAGAGGCTATATAACACCACAAGAATTTAACCTGCATGCTAATCAAGCTAAACACGATATTTTTGAGCAATACTACTATGATTTAGCTAAATATGTAAATCTTACAAAAAAAGCAGACTCTGCAGAAACAACTTCACAAAACACAACAGTAGAACCAGACTTTAGCTCTATGGTTAATTTAATTAGAGAAAAATTAACTATATACGAGGGAACTCCAGTTGCTTTAGTAAACTCAGCAGGTAATTTAAGTTTACCTGCTTTATCTAATTCTATATATAGAACTGGTAGGTATGTTTACAATGCTGGTGCTGAACATATACCTTTGATAAAAACTGACTGGCAAATGAGACCTTTGATAAAAGAAAAATGGGATGCTATTAGCGGTTCTAACTGGCATAACAACCATATCCACCCTGCTAGATATTATTATCACGAAAACTCTGACGGATCAATATCCGTTTATAAAGAAGATGCAGCAACCACGCCAATAACAGCTGGGGTGTCTGTAGAAGTTATAGCTGCACCACCAACTCCTGTTAACTGGGGTTATGTAGTTGTAAATGAAAAAGCATTATACAACGCTACTACTTCAGCTCACTTTAACATGCATATTTCAGAAGAAACAAATTTAGTTGTAAAAATATTAGAACTAGCTGGTATAACAATAAACAAACCAGGTCTAGTACAAATAGCAAGCAATGAAGAAGCGCAAAATACAAACGAAAAACAATAAACTATGCCAGAATATTTAATAACCGCAACAGAAAGATTATATTATGAGGGTGCTGATGGAAACCAAAACACTGGCGATGAAAATTATGGTAATTATCAATTTACATCAATAGGTAACATAGTAAATGATTTTATAGCAACATATTGTACAGATGGTAAAATACTAGAAGGAACTAAAAAAGGTGATGTTAATTACCATGCAATGAGAGCTATGCAAGAGTTAAGTTACGATACTTTTAACTCTACAAAAGCTATGGAAGTAGAAATACCACCATCTTTAGTTATTCCATTACCACAAGATTATGTTAACTACGTAAAACTTACTTGGGTTGATGAGGGTGGTATACAAAGGTTATTATACCCTGCTAGAAAAACATCCAACCCAAAGTCAATGCTGCAAGACGCTAACTATGACTTTACTTACCAAAGTGGTGGTCCAAATGATGGGGCTTCCTTAGAAGCAGCTGAGTCGTACACTTGGACATATTATAAAAACCCAACAGCTGCAACAACAAATCAACAAGTAGAAGATTATGCTGATGGCTTTTTTGATATGACTTTAGGTGGTAGATATGGTTTAGATCCACAATATGCACAGTCAAATGGTAGTTTTTACATAGATCAAAGAAAAGGTTTATTACATTTTAGTAGTTCTAACGTTGGTAAGTACGTGACTATACAATATATATCAGATGGTGTTGGTAACGCGGAAGATTTGTTTTGTCCTAAATTTGCACAAGAAGCAATATTGAAATGGATAACAGTAGGCTGTTTAGAGGCAAAGGCTGGTGTCTCTGAACAAATGATTGCTAGGTTTAAAAAAGAAAAGTATGCGGAAACTAGAAAGGCAAAAATAAGACTTTCTAACGTGAAGATAGAAGAGCTTCGTCAAATCATGAGAGGCGCTGGTAAAATAATAAAATAAAAATAAAACATGGCTGAGTTAAAACGTAACTTCTCGCAAGCGAAGATGAATAAAGATATGGACGAAAGAGTTTTAAGTCCAGGTCAGTATCGTGATGCGAAAAATGTTCAAATATCAACTTCGGACGGTGCCAACGTTGGCTCTGTTCAAAGTCTATTGGGTAACACAGAAGTTACTAGTAATGTTGTTCCAGTTGGTTTTTGCAAAACCGTAGGGGCTATAGCTGTTCCTGAAAAAGATTTAATATACTATTTAGTTGCTGGATCAGGAAATCCTGTTGGAACAAACCAAGTTCCTGATATACAAAAAGATTATATATTAGAGTTTGATACAGTTAGACAAACAACAAAATATGTTTTTGTAGATATACATCGTGTTAAAACAACTGTAATGACAACTAACCATGGTGCTGGACAGAACTGGATAGATGTTAGTGACGGTGGTTATTCCACAAACAAAACAGGAATTAGAACTGGTATGCAGATAACAGCGGTAATTCAAGGTTCGTCTGGAGGGTTTACAAACTCTAGTGGTTCAGCTTTTCTTTATACAAAAACAGATCAGTTAATTGCAAATACTAGTAGGTTTTCAGTAAATATAAACCACCAAATTTTTGTTACAGATGTTGTAAAGATTGCTAATGGTTGGAGAATTTATCACGACTACCAATGGCAAAATGGTGCTACTAACTTTCCAGTAACTGCTGGTGATTCTTTTAGTCTTGTACCAGAAGGAGGACAAATAGCTGGTAGGGTATTACAGCTTGATCCACTAATAAAAATAAATGCTATTAACTATCTTGATGGTATGTTATTCTGGACAGATGGTGCGACAGAACCTAAAAAAATACATGTTGGTAGAAGTAAAGCGGGTACTGGTGGAACTAAAATATCTGCTGGTTGGGACGATGCTCAAAAAACTAGTCATATAAATAACACTAGTATATCTTCTATTGTGGCGGGTAGTACGTTTGCTGCTGACAATGCAGATTTTCACACTAGACTAGTTATAACAGATCCTTCTACTGGCGCGCTTAAACTTGCTTTAAATGTAGACGGAATACGAAGAACAGATGTTGCTAGAGAACATATAACTGTAATAAAAAAATCCCCTAAGTTTCCTCTTGATGTAAAAATGTTTACTACAGAAGCAGACAGAGTTCCAGTTAATTCAAACAACCCAAATAAAACCAACTCTACAGTTGCTGATGCTAGTAATGGTTATGTAGCGCTTCAAGTAGATTTTGTTGATTCAGGTGGTACTCCACTACCAATAGGTACTTCAGTGTCACTTTCTTTTACAGACGAGGTTGATTTTAGAAGAGGAGATCATATTGTTTTAACCAGTGATCCGTCTGGTTCCGCTGCAAATTGGGACGATGATTTAATTGAAGTAACTTTATTGTGTACTTCTTCCTCAGCTAATGTAAACAGCCCTGTAAAAGGCCCATATAGCTTTACGGTTGTAATAGTAGATTCAACTGTAGCAAACGTTCCTCAATTCTGGCATGCTAAATTAAGATCTCCAGATGCTTTATTCCAGTTTAAGTTTCCTAGATTTTCATACAGATGGAAGTTTGAAGACGGTGAGTTTTCTACTTTTGCACCTTGGTCTGACGTTGCTTTTTTACCTACTGATTTTAATTACCAAGCTAAAGAAGGTTACAACACTGGTATGGTTAACAATGTTAGAAGTATTAATTTGACTAAGTATTTCCACGAACCTGCTTTAGTACCAAGAGACGTTGTTGGCGTAGAGTTGTTATACAAGGAAGATGGTAAGCCAACCGTGTACAGTATAAAATATTTAAGTGAAAAAGATAAAGATCCAGAATGGCCAGATAGAACTAACAACAAAAACAGAGGTCAGTTTAAAATAACAACAGAGATGATACACGCTGTTGTTCCTTCAAACCAAATATTAAGACCTTGGGATAATGTTCCTAAAGCGGCTTTAGCACAAGAAATAAGCGCTAATAGATTAATATATGCTAACTACAAACAAAACTACGATATAACTGACCAAATAAAACTTGATGTATCTATAGATCATACTGATGGAAGAGCTTCTGGACCTCTTACCTCGGTAAAAACATTAAGAAATTACCAAGTGGGTATTGTGTTTAGTGATGAGTATGGTAGAGAAACACCTGTGCTTGTTCCTAAAGAAGACTCAACAGTAAGTCTATCAAAAGAATGGTCAACGTCAAAAAATAGATTAAACGCAAGATTATCACCTGTTGCCTACAATGCTATACCTTCTTGGGCACAGTACCTTAGATATTACGTAAAAGAAACATCTAATGAATATTATAACTTAACACAAGACAGGTGGTACAACGCTGAAGATGGGAATATATGGTTGTCATTTCCTTCTGCAGAGAGAAACAAGATAGACGAAGATACGTTTTTAATATTGAAAAACGAGCATGATGCTGATAAGGCTGTTTTTGATGACACTAGATATAAGGTTATAGCAATAGAAGATGATGCGCCGTTGTTTATAAAAACAACAATGAAACCTCACGGTGGTGCAAATACAGATTTACAGACAGGAGCATCGCTAGCCGCTACAAAAACTTTTGAAGTTGCTAATGCAACTTTTAAAAATGGTTTTGGTAATGATTTTATTACTGAAACACTTCCTAAAATTGCTTCATCAAATCTTTACGGTAGAATAGTGGGTACAAACGGTACTACAACATTAACAACAGAGTGGATAGGTGTTACTAAAGTTTACACTAAATCAGGTGCTAGCGAAATTGTTGTACAAATAGATCAAAAGTTAGCAACTGCAGATATGGACGCCTCTCTTTCTGGTTCAATAACTTATAGCGTAGAGTTACGTGAAAACGTTGTGCAAAACAAACCAGAGTTTGATGGTAGATTTTTTGTAAAAGTTCTTAAAGATTCTTTTTTACAAGAGTACATAATGAAGATAGATCCAACTAGTCAAGAGTTTATTGTAGTAGATACATTTGATTTTAGATCTATACTACCACCAGGTCAAGGTTCAAATGGTACTGGTGGTGATTGGCATAGTAATAGTTACTCACACCCCTCGGTAACAACGCCAACCGCGGGTACACACACACATAACACTGGTAACTACGATTGGGTTGGTGCTGGAGCAAATGATTTTGACGATGACCACAAGTTTGGTTACTGTGGTGGTTTAACTGAAACTAGAGATTTCTGGCAAAATTACAACAAAGCAAACGTGTGGTTTATTGATGGTGCAGCTTACTCAAATAATAACGTTAACTATCAGTGGGGGCAAGGTATTAATGATAGCCAAAACGGTTTGCACAGTTCTCACCCAAACGGTAACGCTAGTAATGCTAGAGGTATAAAACTTAGTGTTGCAAATAAAAACGCTCAAATTTGGTGGGGATGCTGGGGTTGGGGAAATGATTTTAACTCTGTAGCAACTGCTTTTAAAAGTAAAATGACAACTGTTGGTACTCTATTTCAATTTAGAGGTGACCCAGACAATGTCACTTATAAAGTTACAGCTCATAAATCTTCCAAACAAATTGGTAATTATGTTAAAAATACTTTTAGGTGTAAAAGATGTGGTAGTAGCGAGTGGGGTTGTAAAAGATCTATTTTCTCTATAACATTTGAAAGATTAGATGGAGCTTTACCTGGAACGGTTAGTGGCCAAGCAAACACTGGTGTTATTGATTACAACTATTGGGATCCTTTAAGTCTTGTAAAACATGATGGTAAAAGTTCTGCTAAAATTGATATAGTAGAGTTAGACCTTGGCGCTATAGATAATTCAACTTCTCTATCTACTTCTGAACCAGCTATATGGGAAACAGAGCCAAAAGAAGATGTTGGACTAGATATATATTACGAGGCTTCTGGTGCTTTGCCTTTAAAAACAACACATAAAGATAACGAGCTTTTAATACCTGTAGGATCTAGGTTTAAATCTAGAAACTATAGTGGTTGGCACGAAGAAGATACAGTTAATTACTCTGAGTTTGACGGTAGATATACAGTTACAGCTGTTAATTCTACTGGTAATCCAGATACAACGTTTATATCTTTTTACCCAAGATTAATAGATACAGTACCACATGACAGTTATATAGAGCTAGAAAGATACGATGGTAGCACTATAAGTCTTTACGTAGGTAAACCAGCTTCACCTATAAGTGGTACAATTGATGTTACAGCATCCACTACAGTTACTGGTGTTAACACTAAGTTTTTAACAGAAGTTCATATTGGTGATACGTTGATAATTAGAGACTCTATAAATAATGCTATAGAAAAAAGAACAGTTACAGCTATAGCATCAAATACTTCTTTAACTGTAGCCGCTGCATTTTCAAACCTTAACATAGACAACAATCCTCATATTCACAACGCTTATAGAAATGTAAAGCTAGAAGGTACTGTGGACGTTACAGCATCAACAACTGTTACTGGTGTTGGTACTAACTTTACTATACTTAACACTGGTGATAGATTAGTTATAACAGATCCAAATACTGGCGATGTTGAGGTTAGAAAGATAGCTTCTATCGCAAGTAATACTTCTCTTACGGTCACTCAGGCTTTCACAGATCTAGCTAACGATCTTACTCCAGAAGCTCAAGTGTTAAGACAATTAGAAATAGTAACAGGAAATGTTCCTACAAATTTACAAAGTGGATCATCACAACCTTGGAGAGCTCCGCATCACATGCCTTTTAAATTAGGTTGGCACAACTGTTGGAGGTTTGGAAATGGAGTAGAGTCAGATAGAATTAGAGACGATTTTAACGCGCCACAAGTTGCAAACGGTGTTAAAGCATCTACTGTTTTAGCAACACCTTACGCTGAAGAGCACAAGTCTTCTGGTTTGATATTTTCTGGTATATATAACTCTATAAGTGGTGTTAACGATTTAAACCAGTTTATACAAGCAGAACCAATAACAAAAGACTTAAACCCAAGACATGGTTCTATACAGGCATTAGTAACTAGAGACACAAACACTGTTGTGTTTTGTGAAGACAAAGTATTTTCTGTATTAACAAACAAAGATGCGTTGTTTAATGCTGATGGAAATTCTAATGTTACTTCTAATGCGGCTGTTTTAGGTCAAGCAATGCCAATGGAAGGTGACTACGGTATATCAACAAATCCTGAATCTTTAGCTGTAACAGCTGACAGTATGTATTTTAGTGATGCTATGAGAGGTCAAGTTTTACAACTTTCAGGAAATAGCATAATACCAATATCTGACATTGGAATGAAAGACTGGTTTAACGATAATTTACCATTAGTATCTGATGCTATTGGTAGTTATGATGATCGTAAAGATGAATACAATTTAACTCTAAACGGCGCGGTGCCTAGTGCCAACGTATGGAGAAAGCCTCATTACAATACTATTAGTTACAATGAAAAAACAAAAGGTTGGACTTGTTTTAAAGATTTTAAAGGTGGTGAAGATGATGGTTTAGAGCTAGGTATTAGTTTAAATAGCAAATACTATACGTTCTATAGAGGTAGTATGTGGGAACATCACACTAAAACTGTTAATAACAACTTTTACAATACGCAGTACGACTCTGGGGTAACGTTAATATTTAACGACGAACCTAGTTCTGTAAAAAGCTTTGGTACTTTAAACTACGAAGGAACAACATCAAGGCAAACAGCTTTTGTTTCTGAAGATGTAAATAATACTTATATAGATCCTTCTACCAACGCTGTTACGGTTATAAATGACATGAGTGATTTGAGATATAGAAACTTAACAACAAAAACTGGTTGGTATGTAAACTCAATAACAACAGACCTACAAGAAGCAGAAGACCTTGAGTTTATAAATAAAGAGGGAAAATGGTTTACTACCGTAAAAGGAGCTTCGACGTTTTTTAATTCTCACACTGATAATAATTTAGACGAAAGAGAATTTTCAGTTCAAGGTCTTGGTATGGGTACTGTTGGAAGCACTGGTACTCCATCAGCACCGTATAAACTCCATGTGCAACCTGGAACATCCAATGCTGCTAACACTGTTAATTGGGACAGTAGTGCTGATAGCACAAAATGGAGAATAATACAATCCGCTACATTAAACCCAACTATTCATATACAAGGCACGGCTGTTGCTGATGGTTACAGAGATGTTACTATAGACAATTTACAAACTAACTCTTCTGGTGTACTCGTTTACTCTGGTTTTGATATTGATGCTGAGATGTTTGAAGTTCCGAGTCCTGATGCATCATTCGTTACTACTAGTGGTAGTGGGTGGACAACAACACATATATATACCGCGCACGTTGGGTGGAATGCTGATACAGTTTTTAGCAGTGGAAATACTGTTGCTAACTCCGGTGGTGGTATCTGGAAAGTTGAGTTTACTAACATAGGTATTCAAGGCTCAACTAATACGGTTAGAGCTAGAATATACTTTAAAGGCTATACTGCAATGCCTGCGGCTGATCAAACTTTCAATGTTGATATTGATGCTAAGCCAACCGTTCGTATACCACCGGGTGCACCACCTTCAAATCCACTAAGACAATCTAGCTTTAGAATTAGTTTCAATCCTTAAAAATTAAATATGGCAACAGTAACACAAGTAAACATAACAGATCCAGATATTACAGAAAGTAATGATCCAGGATTTGCGGGACCAAACTGGACATCTAAATTACACGAAGGTTTAGTTTTACAAGGTCAACCGCATCTTGTTGCAGAGTACAACATTACAGCTGCAAATCAAAAATATCTATCTCCAAATGGAAAAAATGGAAATGGTGTTGATGTTTGGTATCAAACTAATCTTGCTAACGGTGCTTGGCGTTCTTATTACAATTGGTCTGTTACAAACAATTACTTTACAACTACTGGTAAAACTGGTTATATTGAATCTTGTAATTTAAAAGTTTTTTATACTCCACCTGTCAACGTGTCAGGTTTAGATCCAGATCCTGTTTCTAACGAAGGAGGTTTTGCTGCACACTTACATGAGATAAGATTTACTTACACAGAGTTAGACTTTGTGTCTACAGATCCAGTACTTATGTCAGTTAGTATTTCTAAACAAACAGTAAGCCCATCAAGCACCAATATAATAACTTTAAACGCTAATTCTACAGGAACAGTTGGTTTAAGCGTGAGAAAACTAAATGCTGGGAAAACAGATTATACACATAGTTATAATTTTTCAAATAGCACTTGGGTTGCAAAAGCTAGCGGTTTACAATCAAAAACAGTAAACATTACGGAGGAAGAGGTTAAAAATAATAGTTATTGTAGTGTGGTTATGCCTTCTACAGATGAATCAGCAACCTACAGTGTTGTCATGACGGCTGGAACATTAGCCTTAGGATCTGGTGTGCCAGATGCTATAAATGAATTAAATTTTGAAACAGTTCAAAACGTAAGAGCAACATTTAACCCTGGTACCAAAACAAATGTTACATCTTCTGGTGGAATAACAACTGGTTATAATCCAGAAATGTCTTTTGCTGACGTAACAATGCCTTTTACTTTTACTTACACAAAAAGCAGTGGCACAATGACACTTGATAGACAACCGCTAGAATCAGATGTCACTGGTCATTATCAATTTGTAACAGTAGGATCTACCGTTTCTCAAGGCTCCAGCACTATACCAACAGATGATACCGAAGGGGTAAAAGCTGGTATGTATTTAAAAGATGGTAATTTTGAGTTAGGAACCCAAAGGACCAGTAGAATACCAGAAAGCACTCTAGTAAATAGCATTAGTAATGGAGAAAACTTTACAATGAAAAACGCTATTGGAAGTGCTGTAGCAGCTCAAGCCGCTATAACCGTAGACGGGAGTTTAAGTGAAAAAATACTATTAACATCAGATTGGTTGTATGAGTTTGAAAATTTTGAAGCTGTGTTAAATGCCGAGGCAACAGCAGTGACTGTTACTGGTAACTTAATAATCAAAAAGTGGGGTAGATCAACACCTGATGGAAATATAAAACTACAACCTAACTTTATAACAATATCATAATATGCCTACATCATTTACATTTTCAGAACCTTTAAACGTTTCTTGCCAAGTGGGCGACACCGCTTATATCGTTGCTAAAACTGACAATTGGAATAGTAGTGGTTTTAGTATTAACACTGGTAATATTACAAAGGTTGGTATAATTTCAGCAATTACAGGTACTTTCTCGGCACCTATAATACATATAGAAAACAATTTTATGGTACCAACAGCTGGATCACACTTTGTTTTATTTAGTAAAGATAACAAAGCTAACTTAAGTAGTATTTTAGGTTACTACGCAGAAGTTGAATTTAAAACAAACTCTACTTCTTATAATGAGCTATTTAGTGTTGGTGCAGATATATTTGAAAGTAGTAAATAACGCAAAAAAACTGTGATTATTTAACTATAATTAAATTAAATATGAATAAAGATATAAAACTATCTTCACGAAAGAAAATCTTAGATTTTCAAAAGGTGTTGATAAGTGATGTTGATGGGGTGAATATTGTTACTCATCAAGACTCAGAGTTGTTTCCTTTGAAGCATACTTTTGCAGACGGTATATATGTTAGGCAAATGTCTATGAAACCTGGATCAGTTGTTGTTGGAGCTATACACAAACACTTACATGTTTGGTTTCTATTAACAGGCCACATTTCAGTTGCTACAGAAGATGCTATTGAAGATTATATAGCACCATGTTATGTAGTGGCAACACCTGGAACAAAAAGAGTTATATATGCAAACGAAGAAAGTATATTTGTTAATATACATAAAAACCCTACAAACTCGCAAGACATACAGTGGTTAGAAAAAGAGATTGTAGCTAAAGATTTTAAAGAATATGAAGAATACATTAATAAAAATAAATAAGATATGAGTTTTTTACTAGTAGGTGCTGCTGTTGTTACTGCTGGTACCGGTTTAGCTAAAGCTATTGGTGGTAACAAAAGAAGAAAAGCAGCTGCAAAAGCAGAAGCTGATGCTAAAGATGAGATGGACGCTCAAAAAGAAAAGTTTGCAGCGTTAGATACGAGCAATCCTTACGCTAACATGGAAAATACTATGGAAGACTTAACGGTTAACCAAGCTGAAGCTGAATTTACAAAGCAACAACAACAACAAAGTCAAGCTAATATTTTAAATCAAATGAAGTCATCAGCTGGATCATCTGGCATTGCTGGTTTAGCACAAGCTATGGCACAACAAGGGTCTTTAGATGCTCAACAAGCTTCTATATCAATAGGTAAACAAGAACAAAACAACCAAATGGCAGAGCGACAAGAAGCTGCTAGATTACAAGGTATGGACAGGCAAGGTGAAATAATGTCTAGAGACATGGAAAGAAACAAGGTTAGCACTTTAATGGGTATGGCTGGTGACGAAAGAAATCTGCAAATGCAAAGAGGTGATCAAGCTAGATCTGATATGTATGCAGGTATGGGGCAAATTGCTAGTGGACTAACTCAAGGTGCTGGTGTTGTAAACAACTCTGGTGGTTGGGACCAAGTAGGAACTGCTGTTGGAAGAAAGAATATGTTAGCGGCAAATTTAAAACAAAAATAGAGGATAATGAGTATAAACGAAGAAAACTTAAAACTAGCTAAAGAAGTAGAGCAAAAAGATGGTTCTTTAGGGAATAATTTTTATGAAGCTATCACAGAAATGGTTGAAGAAACTCACAAAGGATATGCCTACCACCAACTGCAGGGAGATAAAAAAAATGGTTCTATAAAAATGGCTGAGCTAAACGGTACTGTAGCTGCTGTAGATAATATTAAAGAAATAAATAAAGCTTTAGCTGGTGCAATAACAGGGGGTGATATGTCCGCTTGGAATGACAACGAGCATACAAAAGACCATAAAGATCTTTTTAATGCCTTTATGAAAGGAGATACTAAGATTTCAAAAAATAAAGAAGGTGATATAGGTGTAAACTTTAACGGTAAATTTCACACCATGAATGATATTGAAAACAAGCTTGGTGAAAGCAAAAAAGATTTTGAGTCTATAAAAGAAATAAGACAGCATGTTATTGATGCTACTAACTTAGGTAAAGAAGACAGAGGTTTAAAAGAAAAGGCTATAAACAATAGTTTTAATGAAAAACAAACACGATCTCAATTAAAAGATATTGTTAAAAAAGGTAATATAAAATCTTTGTTGTTTGACCCTGTTTTAGATGGTGCTCCTTTTGTTGAGGAGATCTTAGAAATGCCTGAGTTAAAAAATGTTACTTATAAGTCTTTAGGTTTGAAACCACCCAAAAACGATGATGATGGTATGATTAATGAAACCTTAACAAGTTCTGATGCTAAAAAAATAGCTTCATCTCTAGCTGAAGAAGGTAATCAAGAACTAGCTCAAGAATTACTAACAGATTACTTTACTAAAATTGTCGCTCAAAACAACAAAAAAGCGGCAGGTGTTGAGACTGGTGACAAAGCGGCTAAACCAATGACTCCAGCTGAGTTAATAAAGAAATATAGAAATAAACAATAAAATAAAATAACTATATGAGTGAATTAGAAGGTATCATCGCGAACATGCAGAGCGATGGAAGATCTGAAGCCGAAATACAGGGTGTAATAGAGAATTTTGATGAACAAAATAAAAAGTTTAGTTTTATACCTGATACTATTGTTGCGGAGACCACTCGTAATACTGACACTGTAATTGTACCTGAAATTATACAAGGACAAGATCAAATGTCTGAACAAGAGCTTAATAAGGAGTTTGCAAAAATAGAAGCTGAGAGAGTAAAAGAAGAAGAAGAAAGAAAAAAGAAAGAAGAGGAAGAAGCAAAACTACAAAGAGAATTATCAAAAGTAAAGTTTAAGTTTGAAGACCCTAATTTAGGTGGTAAAGGTTTAGTTGATCAAAATCAAGGAGCAAAAAAGCAGTTAAAAAATAAAATAAAAAATACCTCTGTAGTTACTGTAGAGCACCAAAATGCTGTAAAACAATTAGAAGATTATAGAGAGCAAGAGTTTAATAGTAATTTCTCAACACAAGATTATAAAAACGTTGAGGAAATTATAAAAAACGCAGAGGCTAGCGGCCAAATAAATCTTACTGCTCCAACAAAAAAAGAGGAACTTGACAAGTTAGTGGCAGAAAAAGGTAATTATACTGTTGACAGCCACATGGGTCAAAACGTTTATACTTTTGAAGACGGAACAACTGTTAATGATGCAATGCTACCTTCGGATGATCCTGATGCAAAAACTGATTGGTTAGTAAACTATGAAGGCATTAGAGGCCTTGATGCTCAAGAAAAAGACAGGATCAAAAAATTTACTGAGGTTGGTCCAGCTGGTCATAGCAAACTTGATATTTATAAGAAAGCTATTGCAAACATGAAGGTTGATACTCCAGTTGGTGGGTATGGTCAATTTGAAGAGCGTGACGTTGATTTAAGTGAGTTTGAAGACTGGCAGCTATTAGACGGTTTAGACTTTGAACAAATACAGCAATTTGCTGGTATTAGTTATTCAGATGGTTTTTTAAGAGGAGATGACGTTGTTGAAAAAAATTCTTTTGATAAGAAAAACCATATAAATAATTTAGCAAGAAAGTTTTATAAACTAGACAACGAAGTTGTTAACGAACAGCATAATGACGTGCTTGATGACTTTGAGGCTCTCGGTGAAGAGGTTGAAAAACATAATATAAAAGGTGAAACGTTAAAAGGAAAAATAGATAAATTTAACACTACATTTACTCCAGTAGCTGAAAAATACGACAAAGCTGTTACAGATATAGAGGCTTCAACCGCTAGTGTTGACGGTTTACTTGAAGAGTTAAATAGCATTCCAAGACCTACAAAAAAAGGTTTGTATTCACACCCAGCACATGTAAGTTCTTACAACAAAGCCGTTAATAATTATCAAACAGCGGTTACAAATCACAATTCCCTTATTGCAAAAAACAAACCCTTGTTTGACGAGTATGGTTCTTTAATAAAAGAAAACGAAGCGTTACAAGCAGAGTCAGCCCAATACAATGAAGAGTTAGGTAATATTAATAGAACTCAAGAAGATCTTAATAACAAACAAGGCGAGTTAGAAGTAAAAAGAAAAGCATCACAAGAAAAATACGGGTTAACAATTGCTGACGGTATATTAAAAAATGATAAAGAAAGGTTTACAAACATAAAAGCATACGAAGACTGGAGAAAAACAAACAAAATAGAAAATAGTATATTTGACAAAGATGCTTGGTTATCTTTTGGACAAGGAATGGGGAAAACATGGGGTAAAATGTACACTGGTGGACAATTATTTGCATTAAGAGGCCTTGACGCTGTTACTGGCGGTGCTTTTAGTAGGGGTGATGAATACACAAACTTAGATTATCTTGAAGATATATACGATAAATTTTCAAACTACGATCTTGTAGGTGTAGCTACAGATGAAGATTACGGAGAAGAAGGACCATCAGGACTTAATTACGCTACTAAAGTGGTAGCTGAAGGACTTCCGTTTATGCTAGCTATAGCTAACGGTGGTGGCCTTATGTCAGGCTCGTCAAAAATAGCTCAAGGAATAAACATGTCTACTACAGGTTTTCAATTGACAGCTATGGACAATGTTTTAGAAGGTGAAAAAATGGGCTTAAGTAGAACCCAAGCAACGATGTACGGTGGTATTATAGGTACAACTATTGGTTTGACTCAGTTAATAATGCCTGATTCTAAAATTTTACAAGGTACTGGTATAAACGAAATTGCAAAAAAAGGTTTAGGAGATATATTTAAAAGAGGTCTAACTAAGGAAGCAACTAAATTTGCTGTTGGTAATTGGTTTAAAAGAAACCTTGGGGAAATTGTTGAGGAAGAAGTTGAGGCAGGTATGGAGCATTTGGCAAAAAAAGCTTTTAACTTATCTCATGAAAGTGATTTTTTAAACTGGAAAACACATCAAAAATTAATTGCTGATACGTGGACACTTACCGGTATAACTGGTCTTAGTGGTTCTACAGCAGATTACAATAATTTTAGAAGCAACGCTTTTACACAGTTAAAAGGAGATGTCAACCCAATGATAACTCAAATAAACGAGCAAGTTGGAGAGATTCAAAAAAAGATTAACAAAGCCGAAAGAATAAATGATGGAGCAGCTATTAAAAAATATACTGATTTAAAAAATGATTTACTCAATTCAAAACAATATGTTACTAATTTTAAAAACGCTTTAAACGTTGCTCCAGAAAACGTATCAGATCAACAGTTAGAAGATCTTACTGAAAAAATGAGGTTACTTGAGTTAAAAAAGAATCAGGACTCTGCTTTTCATGGTGGTATAGACTTACAGATTAAAAAGATTAATGAAAAAATAGAAAATTCTGTAGTTGAACAAACAGCTAAAGAGACAAACGAAAAGCTTTATAAACAAACATTAGCAACTGTTAAAACACTAGCTGAAGGACAAGGTGATGCAGTTCAAGAGTTTGAAAATGATAAAGAAGTAAATAAGTATTTAGAAGATAATGGCGTAAAATCTAAGTTTGAAAAAACTACATATGGTGGTTTTGTAAATATAGATGGTGTTAAAACGTTATTAATAAATAAGCAAGCTTCTCAAAAAGGTGAAGGTGTTAATGTTGCATCACACGAATTTTTACATCGAGTTTTACAAACTACTTTTGCTAAAAAAGATGCTGATGGTAATCCAATTATTGATGCTGATGGTGAAATGGTTATTGATAAAAAAGCAGCTATTGGTATCGGTCAGTCACTAGGTAAGTGGATAAGCGAAATACAAGGAGATGATTTTGCAAATAGTAAACTGCTAGAAAGATTACAATCATCATACTCTGGAGAATTAAATAATGTACAAGCTCAAGAAGTTTTAACACTATTGTCCGACTCTATAGTTACAGGAGATTTAAAGTTTGAAGAAAATATATTTACTAGGCTAGGAGATGTAATAAGAAGAGGTTTGCAAGAAAGAGGATTTGCAGACATTAAATTCAATACAGCTAAAGATGTTTACAACTTTGTTAAAGACTATAACGCTTCTATAGCGGCTGGAGGTTTAAACCAAGCTCAAGAAAAACTAATGAAAGAAGGTGCTAAAGTAGGTGGTGAAATAGCACAAACAATAGACAGTGATATTGTAGATCAATTGGCAAAAGAAGATAGTATAGAAGAAAGAATGAATCTTTTAGCAGAAAATGGTATTGATCCAAACTCTGTAGATGGTAAAGCTTTATTAGCTTCTAAAGCAAGTGATGTTGCTAGTTTGTTAGATAAATTTGATGGACCAAGAGATATGATAACTAGAACGTTGATGGAAACTAAAGATGGTCAACAAGTTATGGATATTAAAAATAGATCTGGAGAATATGTAGATAATCCTTTTGTTAGATCTGAGTTTGGTCAAGAGATAGCTCCGATTACAGAGACTATAACTAAAAGACTATTTGATCCAATACCACAGAACTTACGCGCTGGAGTTACTAGAGGTCAGTTTATGAATGAACTTACTTCAATGGCTGCTGGTTTAGTTGAAAACGAGTACGATGCTAGTAAACAAGACATCGATAAGTTTATAAGTAATAGGTTAAATTTAAGAGCAAATAAATTAGCTAGCGATCTAGGTATAGAATCAACTGTTGAAGAAGGTGGTTTGGGTGCTTCTGTTAGTCTAGATGCTGCGGCTGAATTAACAACTGAACAGACTGGTCCTGTAAACGAAAACACACCGGCATCAGTGTTAGTTGATAGACTAGCTACAACTGAGCAAAAACAAAGTATAGAAAAAGCTATTCAGTCTAAAATAAAAGGCAATACTATAGAAGTTTCGCCAGGTAAGTTTACAGATATATCTAACTTAAACTATAAAACTTTAAAAAATCTAGTTGCACCTGAAGTTGCTAGTATGTTTGGTATTGAAGCTGTTGAAAATTATACATCACCTACTAAAACATTAAAAAATGATGATGTTGTAAGAGCTAGAATGTTTATTGGTAAAAACGCAGATATAATATATAACTCGCTACCAAAAGGTGTTACAGCGTCAGGGACAGCAACAGGTTTAAAACAAGTTATATCTAAAAACTTTTACACTAAAAGTGATACAAGAGTTAAGTACGATGCTAAAGAAGGTGGTGCTGGTATATTTCCTCAGATCAAAAACAAAATGACTGGCAAAGAGTTTGCCGCTATATTTGGTTATGAAAAAGGTAAACTTACAAGTGTTAAAGGTCAAAACCCAGCTACGCTAATATCAGGATTGATGGACGAAGTTGGTAAGACTATAACTAACCAAACAGTAAGACAACAGTTAGACAAAATGAACACAGCTGGTGACAAAGAAGTTGCTGCTCGTATAGCTTTACTAGGAGATGGTAAATCAGATGTTATGTTTAGTCAAGCGGCTTTATCAAAATTATCACCAGAAAAACACGTTACGTTTTTAGACAAAGCAACAAATATAAATGCCAAAATGATCAACGCTGCTGGTGGTAACATGACAAACGTTTTAAACACTCATTTCGCTGATGATATTAAAAATGGTACTTATGATATTGGTAAGCAATCAACAGAACAACTTATAAACAAAGTAGGTAAAACTTTACAAGGTATATATGACGGTATGACTGACGGTAAGAGTTTACCACCAGACTTTGTTTATGATGGCAATAAAATTGCCGACATGGTTATAGATCAATTTGTAACTGATAACATTGAAAACGAACTTAAAAGCTACGAGTCAATAGCTGGTGAAAAAATTCAGGGATTAACTACTGTAGAGGGTATTATATCAGCTAGAAACGCCGCTGTAAAGCTTGGTAATAGATTTGCAAAAAAGAAAGGTAAGGCTTGGGTTAAAAAATTTATAGCACCTGGTTTAAGTGCTTCTGCTAGAGCAGGTAGGGGTGAGTTTGTGTTTAAGCCTGGTACAATGGAGTATAAAATTGACAAAACTAAACAAAAGTCAAGAAATAGATTTGGGTTAGGTAATGCAGCTGATATAGGTGCTTTATTAGGTGTTGCTGATATTAAAATTACTAATAGTTACAACACTGGAGATGTTAAAGCTCACGAAGGTAAATTAACAGTTGTACCAAGCCAAAGCAATTTAACTAATATTGTAAAAGAAAACCAAGAAGCTAACCAAGCTTATAGAGATTTTGTTGCAGAGCTAAAAGACATGTATAACAATAAAGAAATATCTAAAAGTGATGTTGTTGCTTTATTACAAGCTATGAACTCTAATCCTAGAGGTTTAACAAGAACAGCTGCTATATTAGATTTTATTCCAGATGGTAAGTTTGACGGTAAGCTTAGACTAGAACACATGACACCAGCTTTGCAAGTGAACTTAAATGCTTTAAACCATATTTTAAACGGTACTCCTGAAACAGACCAAAACTTTAAAGATATAATGGACGGTTATAAAGCAGCCTATCTACCTATTAAGTATGACAATATGGTTAATGAGCTATACAAGTCTACACTACCAATATATGCTGATCCAAAAACGCCTAGTATAGTAAGGTATTATAATCCTGAAATTCCAGGATTTGATTTAGTAATGAAACAATTATCTACTGGTAATAAAATAGGCCAAGACTTTGTGTTTAGTCCAAAGCAACAAGCTGAAATGAGAAAGAATAACACTAAAGCTGTTAAAGGTAGTAAGCTATATTTTTCAAAAGCATCAGACTCAAACGTTGAAACAAATAGAAAAAATACTATTATAGATAGAGCTGTAAAGCAAGCGAGATTAGTGGCAGAGCCTAGAGGTATTACGGTGTTAGACTTTGACGATACGTTAGCAACTACTGAGTCGTTAGTAAAATATACAAAACCAGATGGTACAACAGGAACTTTAAATGCTGAGCAGTACGCTAGCACATATCAAGACTTATTAGATCAAGGATATACATTTGATTTTTCAGAATTTAATAAAGTTGTAAAAGGCAAGTTAGCACCGTTATTTCAAAAAGCTTTAAAACTGCAAGGTAAGTTTGGTCCTGATAATATGTTTGTATTAACAGCAAGACCTCCAGCAGCGCAAAAAGCTATATTTGATTTTTTAAAAGCTAATGGTCTAAATATACCTATAAAAAACATAACTGGTTTAGCTAACTCTACATCTGAAGCTAAAGCACTATGGGTTGCCGATAAAGTTGGCGATGGTTATAATGACTTCTATTTTGCTGATGATGCTTTGCAAAATGTACAAGCTGTAGATAATATGCTAGAACAGTTTGATGTCAAACGTAAGGTGCAGCAAGCTAAAACAGTTTTGTTTAGCAAAGCTTCAGAAGACTTTAACCAAATACTAGAGGACACTTCTGGCGTTAATAGGTTTGCTGAGTTTTCAGATGCTAAAGCTCAAAAAAGAGGTGCTAACAAAGGTAAGTACAATATATTTATACCAGCTTCTGCAGAGGACTTTAAAGGTTTACTTTATAATTTCTTAGGTAAAGGTAAAAAAGGTGAAGCTCATATGGAGTTTTTTAACGATGCTCTAGTAAATCCATTTTCAAGAGCAATAAAAGAGTTAGATGGACAAAAAGCTAGAATAGCAAATGACTACAAAGCTTTAATAAAGATGTTGCCAGATGCAAAAAAACTTTTAAACAAAACAATACCTGAGGGTGATTTTACGTACGACACAGCGGTTAGAGTTTACAACTGGACACAACAAGGTCTTGAGATAAAAGGTTTGTCAAAGGGAGATACAGCTAACTTAATAAAAGCAGTAGAAAACAACCCAGCACTACTATCTTTAGCTAAAGGTCTTGACGCTATAACTAAAGGTTATCCTGAGCCAGGTGATTTTTGGATGACGGAGACTATACTTTCAGACTTAAACAACATGACGGAAGGTGTAAGTAGGGCTGATGCTCTTGCTGAGTTTATTCAAAACAGGGAGCAAATATTTGGAGAGTGGGAAAATGGTAAATTAGTTGGCCCTAACATGAACAAGATAGAAGCTATACATGGTACTAGATTTAGAGAAGCTTTAACAGATATGTTATGGCGTATGGAAAACGGTACTAACAGGGCTTTCGGTAATAATAGGTTGACAAATAGATTTGCTAACTGGGTTAACAACTCTGTTGGTGCTATCATGTTCTTTAATATGCGATCTGCTGCACTACAAACACTTTCTACTGTTAACTTTGTAAACTGGAGTGATAACAATATATTAGCAGCTGGTAAAGCTTTTGCTAATCAAAAACAATATTGGAAAGACTTTACAGAATTATTTAACTCTGATATGTTAAAGCAAAGAAGATCTGGTTTAAAAACATCTGTAAGCCACTCTGAACTAGCGGAAGCAGCTTCTGGTTCTAAAGGATCGCCTAAAGCAGTGTTTCAACATTTATTACGCTTAGGTTTCTTACCTACACAAATTGCGGATAGTTTCGCTATCGCAGCTGGTGGAGCTACTTTTTATAGAAATAGAATTAATAGCTTGGTTAAAAATGGCATGTCTGAAGCTGAAGCTAAAAAACAAGCATTTAATGACTTTCAACAGATAGCTGAAGAAACTCAACAGTCGTCTAGACCTGATATGATCTCACAACAACAAGCATCGCCTCTAGGTAGACTTATACTTGCTTTCCAAAATACACCAATGCAGTATACTAGGTTAACTAAAAAAGCTATATTAGATTTAGTTAATGGTAGAGGAGATGCTAAAACACATGTATCT
>Ga0181392_1000204_pt1 | contig 21864 bp, 27 predicted proteins | sample 15SPOviralmetaG_FD_130083 | JGI IMG/M metagenome (GOLD analysis project Ga0181392, IMG submission 130083) | Marine viral communities from the oligotrophic San Pedro Time Series (SPOT) site, San Pedro Channel, CA, USA - 15 SPOT_SRF_2010-09-15 | ecosystem: Environmental > Aquatic > Marine > Strait... | reverse complement strand
TCAGCATCTGTAAACGTAGTATTAGGATCGGTATTTTCTAGTAGTAAATTTCTATACTGACTGTATACTGCTCTTGTTGGTGATTGCCCAACTGTTGCTCCAGTCTCTCTAACAGAACCAGACCCTCTGCGGTGACCGTAAGCGACACTAAACTGTACCTCTGCTAATGTATCTGCTGCAGGGTTGGTATTATAAAATTCATAATGATATTTACCGGAAGCAGCTGCTACTTGTGTTGAGGAAGTATGGAACGCTGTTAAGCTTCCAGAATTTCTACTAAATGCTGTGGAAGTTACTCCTCTTACTATATTCCCTAGTATTATATCACCGGGATCTAATGTTGTATATGACATATATTATTCTCCTGCTCTCTTAACCTTGTATCAACGATGGATCTTGATTAACTGTTATTGGTATTGTTACCGACCCACCTGTATCAATTCCTGTTATAGTTAATGTGGCTGTTGTTGTTTGTACTAATGAGTAAGCTGTTAAAGTAACAGATTGAGCACTTACAGTTGTTGCTATCTGATACCCTGTTGGACCTCTACCACCTTCAGCTGAACTTTGATTAGCATTTTCATTACCCACCATTGTTGCAATATCTGAATTAGATAAAGTAAATGAATATCCCGATGCATTTGCTCCTGTGACATTAGCCGTATCAGGAATTATTGTTGTAGATTGACCTGGCGTTGTTAAAGTAACAGCTGTTTGTACGACTGAAACAACAGGCAGTATTTGTGTATTCTTAGGTAATGTTACCAACCTATGCTTTAATGTTTGTGTATCATTTGTAAAAGCTTCAAGTATAGGTAAGCCTTCAATAGCTTGACCATAATAAGCAGTACCTAAATTATGTGAGGTATCATACATACCATAATCTATTTCATCATCACCTAAACCAAACTTCGTAATGTTTAGTTGACCGGCAGCTAATCTCTCTCTACCTAACTTTGTAAGTACAGCATCTACTGTTACAGATGCATTATCTAAATATCCCATTTTAACTCTCCTATTCTATATAATATAAATATAAGCGTAATTAATATTACCCTTATCTTACTATAATTGTTTGTGCTGGACTTGCTGGACCAGCTGTATTATTAGGTCCTGACCCTATAGGACTTACTGCATTACCAAATGAATCAATTGCATCAGGTCTATTTAATCCTGGAGCAGGGTCAACTACTATTATATTTGGATTAACTAATTGGAACTCAGCTACAGGACCACCATCTATTGTGTTCTGACTTGGTGCATTAAAATCAGGTGATGTCATTTTACAACCATCTATTACTAGCCTTCGCTGTGCATGGCTAGAAAAATATTGCTGATTTACATCTATTGATTTTGGATAAATATTACTAATAACTTTTGCAGCTGATCCTGTTACAGATTGACTAACAGGAGCTGTAAAAGCACCTGGCCTAAAGAAGATATTAAATGTTGGTACATATTTATAATCATCACCACCAGATAATAATTTGGAACTTGAAACATATACTTGTGCTGCAGATAGTGTAGCTTCAGCAAAAGATACACCTTCATATTCACTCCCTTCAAGGAATCTATCCATATATGTTATACTACTAGTAGCATTTTGCTGTGACGATCTAACACCAATATTAATTGGTGCATTAAAGTTAGTATAATAACTTCCGTCAAATTGTTGACTTGATTGAGCATCACCATTAAATGAAGATGTATAGTTACTTATACTAGCAGTAAAAAATTGTATCTCTTGAGACATCGATGTATGGCCAGCTAATTTTACTCGCTCTAATAAATTAGGTCTTATTTCAATACCAACAACAGCATCTGCTCTAGCTGGTACCATTGCTTCCATTTGTTTGAATAATCCTTTATTCATAGTGTTTAATAATTTAATAAATTCCCACACATTATATGATCTACTAAATTTTTTAAAGTAAAGATTTTTAGTGTTTCTCAACGAAGTGTATTCACTGTTAAATTTATCTCTTGGATCACCTATATAATCATCTAAACTAAACCCACCGAACTGCATTGATATATCTGTATCAATTTGATCTGCTGGTGATAAAGTTATACTAATTTCATCACTATCTAAAGGATTTGAATCAAATGATGATTCTTCAAAAGATGCTTCTCTTGCAAGTTGATTGTTACGTAGTTTATTATCTTCAATACGTATTTTATTTGATGTAGGTCTCGGGCCTGCTGTATTTGGAACCTCAACATAATAAGTTTCTGTTTTAGGTGAAAATGGTATTTTGTTCCACCCAATAAACTTTGGATGATACGAAGAATTAAGATTTAAAACATAATTATCTGCACTATTATTCGTATTAGGTATTGAACCTGATATATTCATACTACCAAATGTATATGTAATTCCCGGTATTGCTACATTATATTGTAATAAATCTGTTCCAAGAGGTATTCTGATAAATAAATCATTATAAGCGCTTTCTATTGTATTTCCAACAATAGAAGTAGGTGCTAATGCATGTTGATAGAATGTATCATCTGATAGATATTCAGCCCAACCTCTTATTTCTTGCATAGATCCTGAGTATGGTTTTAAGCTCGAAAAATCAGAACCAGCTTGACCTGACGAGCCGGAACCACCCCATCTAAATTTTTGTGTATTTCTCCACATACCACTATTAGTAGATGTTACTGTTGCTGTTGCTGCAGAGCCTGAATGTGTTATTCTTCCATTTGAATGTTCAGCTGCTTTAGCATATCTAATCTCAAAATTTCCACCTATCGGTATTTCACTAAATCCAAACGATATATTCCACCAATCATTATCATAAAATGGTGCGTAATCAGTTGAACAAGACATAGCTGGGTTAGCTGCAGAACCTGATAAATATGCAGATACTCTACCGTATGTTGCATAAGCTGAAGCTGAACCTGCAGCTATAGCAGATGGTGAATCCCATCCAGCATATGAAGATGAATGTTCAAGGTATACTAACCACCTTTCACCTCCTGGTGCTTCTTCATCTGAACTTACAAGGTGCATACTTTCTGTTACCGCGGTATCGATTCTAAATTCATACATACTCAGGAAACGATTAGCTGCACCTGGTGTACTTAATGTGGTTGTTGGACCATCATAATCGATAGCATTATGTGCAGTTTGTACGTGAGCTGAACCTGAAAAGTCTACTGCATAATTAAATTTAGTTAACGCTCTCATGTTAGCAGAACTATTAGGTGTGGGTCCACCATATTCTTGTATTCGTAATATAGTATCAGGTATACCGTATGTAGCTATAAGAGCGCGTAACCCTCTCGATGTACCTTTTGTTTTTAGTAAGAATGGTAAATTATTAACAATACGTTTCCATGTTTGATATTCTATATCTTTATGTGATTTTGATTCTTTTTTAACATACGTTAATGTTTCACTTGAACCACTTGCTTGATAAACACCTTCTGAATCTGTACCTAAAAGCGTACTCCATAGTTCTGAGGTGTCAAATCCACTCTGTAAAGTCCAACCAAATGATTTAGCTAAATCGTAAATTAATTCTTTAGAAATACCTACATCTATATCTTCATTTCTTTCATGTGTATTTTCTAGTGCTTGTATATCATAAAATAGTGTATCGAAGTGTTGACCAACCATATCGAAAAATAGTTGATATTGATCGTTTTCAGTATCTGCTTTTATGTGTGTAGGTATTACGTTACGTAGTATAGATGTATTCTCCTGATCATATAAAGATGCACTAGTAATCTGTGTATTAAACCATGATATGGCTTCAGAAGAGGTAACAGAAAATAGGTTATATTCACCACCCACCTTTTCTGATGTTGATTTTGGCCATGTAGCAGGTTGATATATAATATTATCTATTACTTCATATGAATGAGATGTATAATACAGGTATTTTTCATATTGATCAAAACTAACTTTAATATTTTCAGCTTTACTATCATAGTGTTGTTTATTTTGTACAAATACAGATGATGACGCTGCAGCTGCTTCAGATAATCCTACTAAATTAGTACTTACAGCATTTGATTTAGAAACAAAATTTTCAATTTGTGTTATTTTATATTTAAAGTTACGAACACGTTCTTCAGCAGAACTAAAGTGACAAAAATTGCTATATGATCTAAAATCATAATTTTGCTCTATAGCATCAGATCCACTAATTACAGTATTAATAATTCTATTTCGTACTCTTGAATTTGTACCTACTAAATCGTTAAACGATTTTAATATAGTATCATGACCAGAGCGTTCGTTAACATCAACTTTTAAATTTGGTCCCCTTAATTCACCATACTCAACTATTACCTCATCTTGTATATCTATATCAAGCGGCACTTGATATGCTTGAAATACTTCTTGCAATATTTGAAGCTTTGCACCTACTTGAACAATATTTGGTATTTCCTGCGGCGTTCTAAATATTATTGTGTCAGTATATACTGTTTCATTAAGATTATTTTTACTCTCAACTACATGACTAATCCAATTCATAGTAGCAAATAAATTTCGCTCATCAGGTCTACTTGTATTGGTAAAGCTTAATATACAAGGCCATAATCTTGTAGTTGAAACAGGTCTTGTATAAGTACCAACTTGCTCATGCTGTACATTGCGAACTTGTAATCCAGTATAATCTTCAGGATAACCTCTAGCTTCTCTATGTGCAAAATATTCTGCTTCTGAGGTAAATATATGATCATTATTAAAATTATAATCACTTTGTTCATATGTTTCAGAATAATAAACAGTTTGACCAGATGGATCGTGTAAGTTAGGGCTAGCATACTTCCAATAACGTTCATTTGGCATTACACCAGGTTTATTATTCAGCTGGAATTGTTCAAATGAAATGTCAGTACCAGGACTAGCTTTAACACGTATTTCTTGACGTGATGGTGATATCTCTGTTACAATTACCGAACTCAGGTTAATGTTTTCTACAGACATATTTTCTATAGATGTAAAATCAACAATAGTTGAAGCTTCACCATCACCTTCGCCATTAAAACTTTCGAGTTCTAGTGTATAAATACCGTGCCTGTAACCAGCTATATCAAGTATATATGTACCAGTTGTTCTACCAAAAAATGTAGTTATAACACCTAGTGCATCTATACGTAATTTACCATTATCAAACGTTACAAATTCTGTATTGTTAACTGTAATTTCAGTTGATGCTAAAACTATTCCACCATCTGCTGGTAGTAGTTGTATGAAAATACGATCACAAGGATGGTTTGTATTTATTAGTATAGGTGCGTTATATTCTGTAACACTGGTATCCCGTGGGATTCTAGGTACTTCAAATTCTGGTTGGTTATATATATCTAAAATCATAATTATCTTTAAACCCTTTCATCTGAATAAGGTATTTGTATTACACCTATATCTATTCCTTGTAAAGGTACATCCAAGTTAAAAAACTCACCAGAATAAAATTTACTAAATTTATATGTTCTTCTATATTTTTTACCCATGTTTAGAAAACCTTTACGGTAAGTAAACGAATACTTAACATCAATCGTAAACGGTCCAGGTTTTTTAACAAATGCTATCATTTGATTCCACTCATCATCATCTTCTGTTGTATATAATAATGCAGAGGATCTGCCTTCTGTCCAATCTGTAACACCTCTTTCACCTAGTGGTCTACTATCATCTAACACTGTTCCATCATCTCTAAATATATCTGCAAACTTTCCGGCATTAGCAAGTATTGCACCACTTGTTAGTGCAAATAATCCGTAACCTAGTCCACCTGTTAACCCTGTAAATATTAACCCGATAGCTAATCCAGCTAATGAGCCACCTACAGCAGCAACAGGTGCTAAAATATCATTTATAAATTCACCAAATCCTGAGCGTTTTCCATCTAGCTTGATTGGTTCATCATTAAAAACTGTTATACCATCAACCTCTACTTTACATTTACGATTTTTAAATTTACGTACAGGTGATTCACCTTCACCTAATTCTCTCCACTTAAATCTTCCAAACATTTCTCTAGGACCGTATCTTAAATCAGGTTCAAATGTTACAGATTTAGCTTCTGGTGCTATTACAAATCTACCTTCAAAGTTTGCTGTAAAATTATCTACTTCGTTAACACCAGCTAGAGCAGATGAAGAATCAGAATCAACACATGCATATTTTATTTCTTCAGCAATTATACCCGCCTTATTCGCTATTTCACAACGTATGATACGTGGAATCATTACTGTTTGTCCACCTATAATTTCAACCGTTTCAGATAAAGCACCTAATTCTAAATACCAACCTTTATGTACTTCTTTACCATCTAGTTTCCAAGTTATATCAGAGCTGTTAACCATTACAGGATTATTATTTTCATCATAGTGACTAACTGTGTTTGTAGTATAAAATATAGGTGGGTCACCAGTGAAAAATAGATATGTGGGGTCTAAAGTAAAATCACGTGGCCATTTGTGTCGTGTTGCCCATTGTTCTGTACTCCATTCAGTAGTACTTTCTATACTAGGATCTTTATCACTATCAGTAACGCCACCAAAGTCTAAAACTCGTGACCAATTAGCAACATATAATTTACCACTCACAGGTGGATTCATTGGCATTACAGAAGGTACAGGTAGTAATTCAAAAATTGTATCATCCTGTAATTCTTTAATATCTCCTCTATCATATGTTTTATTTTTTATATAGTGCTCGACTATATTAAGTTTATTTTGATCTACTATATAATTACCATTAGATAAATCAATACCGAAACCTAAAACAAATGGCATTGGAGTTTGTGTCCCTAGAGCCAATTGATCTCTTTCTTGATCTGCAATCCCAGCAAGCCCCCCAGGTAACCCGGTATTATTAGAAGCTGGTGGACCACCCGCAGTTACTTCTCTATTGTTTTGAGATTGTCCTGCAAAATTACTTGAACCGTATAAGTTTCCAGCCATCTATTATCTCACTACTTTAAAATATTTTTCACAGTTATATAATCGAGTTGCTATTACGTTAGTGCCACTATAATAATTTACTTTAAATTGAACTTCATAATATCTTTCAGGAAATAGACAGGTTGTGTCTAGATCAAAATAATTTAAAGTGTTATCAGTTCTTCCGATGTATGTATATGTTGCATCATGATTAATAATTTTTTCACCAGTAGCATTGTCTATAATAGCAAAAGAAGATGATTGAGGTAAATAAGCTCTACTATATTGACCTACTCCATTTGCTTGGGTTCTAACACTAAACTGTTTAACAGTATCGACAAATATTCGTTCTGCTGTACCTCTTACATATTCAGGTCGTATTCTCGGTTGTATCTTTATATCATCATTTATAGTTACTTCTGAACCTGTTATTGTTGTGAACGCATGAGATGAATCATCATAGCGAACTTCTAATCTAGGAGGATATATAGTGTTGGTATGTTTAGAATAAAAACTTAACTTACCAAATTCATTTATATTTGTTTCTTCAGAACCACTCCTCTTAACTATTATACCGTAGTTAGCTAATGTGCCATCATGCCAATTTTCAACTAAACCTGTAATATCTAATTCTATATCACTTGTTACATTAGAAAAAGATTGAACATGAGAGACTACAGCAGTCGTTCCAAAAAAACCACCTTGTGCACTCCATGTTTCATTAGCAGCAAGCCCGGTTCTATAAGCCCAGCTACAACCATCGGTAGTTTGTGGTAAGTTTTCTAACCTTCCTGTACCAGCAGTCCAGCTTTGACGCAACGGGTGTACAACTAATTTATATTCTGCAGCTACATCTTCTTCTTTTGAAATAAACGCTTTCAAGAAATATTTTAAACTACCTGAATCACTTCCTGTATGTATACCTTGTGCAGATAAAGATGCGGATATTGCTGCAGTATCGAACTGTATTACAGGTCTTGATAACATTAGATCACCACCAGAGCCGGATACTATTTTTATAATATCCATTATCTCATCCTGACCTGTATTAAGACTTGCTGTAGCTTGATACAGTGTTGCGGTTTTAGTTGGAAATATTGTCTTTATCATAATTATCCCTAATAGCTTACTACCTTACCTTTAATATCTGTATCTGGATTTTTAATTTCAAAACAAGAAGGATCTAATGACGGATATATTACATCTTTAAATGTTGCTTCTTGTAAGTTGTATCTATGATCACTATAACCATCAAGTGAACCAAATTTATTATCTACTACTACATTTACTACTGATTGTACACCTTTGTTGTCTGCAAGGCATAAATAAATATCTTTAAATTTTATCGCAGAAGAAAAAGATAGATTGTTAGTGTTATATTTAGTTTTTAACGAATTAATACATTTTAATAATACCTCGTTAGAATTATATCCTGGTGTTACTGTTATTTCAAATTCAATACCTAAATTAACTATATACCCATCTTTAATATTAATTGCATCTGTCATTAATCTATATTGTGATAAATATGTTCTTAAATTTTCTTTTGCAGCTGTTGGTAATGTAGCTAGCTTTCCCTGTGCATTGTAACTTAAGACATATAAATTGACAGCAAGTGGATTATTTACAGATATTTCATCTGGATGCATTTGTTCATCAGATGCTACATAAGCTTTAGCTATAGATCCAAACTTTGATGGTATACTTAATGTTCGTATAATATAATCTTCTCTAGTTACCATTCTATTCTGCGCATAGTTATTACCTAAAGCATTTTGTCTAACCGACTCTAAACTTTCTACAGTTGCTCCACCAACAGCTGATTCTGGATTTTCTACATACATTGAATCTATTACTGTTTGTCTAGTACCTGAAATTAAATTACCAAGAGGATTGAAAGTAATATTTTTTGAATCAATTGTTGATAAACTATCAGCTGATACATTTGCTTTTAATCCGTATCCGTGAATATAAGTTATAGTTAGAGTAGTATTGGATGGTGCGATACCATATGTATCAGTATATAAAAAGTTAGCAGGGTCAAAAGAGCTATCGAGTGTTGTTACATCATTAGATAAATTACTACCTATATTGTTTGGATTAGGGATAATTTCTTCATCACTAGTAGTTGAGCTTATACCGCTACCGAATTGTAATTCCATCCTATCTTTTGGAGATACCTTTGTTACAAATCTTCTATCTACCTTTTTTAATTTTAATATATAAGGTACACTATTGGTGTCACTACTCATATATGGATCATTTGATACACTATTTACACTTTCATCGAATACCGTTTCTTGAGCTAAATATTGTACTTCTGTCCAGTCCATCCCATCAGAATCTACAACCGATTCAATTGATTGCACTTTATTATCATTAATTGTTAACTTTAAATATTCTTGTGCAGCACCTACATTTATTGTTTGCTGTCTTGCTTCACCACTCTGTGCTGAAACAGTTTTTTTGAATAAATAGTATTCAGGTAATCCAGTTGAACCATTTGTTTGATATTCTGTTATTTCTACAGGATCGCTTGAACTTGATACAGCAAAATCTACCGGTGCAATTGTTCTAAATTTTATACCATCAGTTGAACTCACTACCATGCCCTGTTCTACTACAGGTGCATACATTAAGTCAGGTTTTACATCTGCACCTGTACCTGTACTTGGTACAAGCATGTAAATGTTAAGTTTCGTTGTAGCTGGTGTTGTAAGTCTAGGTTTATACCCAAAAGCTTGGGCAAGTGCATACACATTTTTCTTTTCTTGTGCTTCGTGCAGCATTGTTTCTTTCATAGCATAATCTGTGTAGTATGAAAGTACATCACCTACATAAGCAGCCATTTCAATAAACATTGTAGATGGTGATGCAGCTGAAAAATCTTTTACTGTTTGTGGAAAATAATTTTTTGCATGTTCAATAAGGTTTTGTTTTAAACTTACAAAATCTCTTGAAGTATACCTTACATCTTTTTTACCATTACTATTATATGTTGCCATTTTACACCCTTACAGTTAAATTAAGTACGTTTTCTGCATCCCAACCATCAACAGAATAATTTATAATTATAGTCACTCTCTGCCCATCAATATCACTCTCAACTATAACATTATCTATATTTACAGCTGGCATCCATTCTTGCACAGCACTCCTGATAGCTAAGGTAGCTGCTTCCTTCATTTGCTCTTCTTCTAGTGGTTCAAATAATAAATAATATAAATCACTACCAAATGTAGGTTGCATTGGTCGCTCACCCTTCATTGTTAATATTAGATTACGTAAATTATCGTGTACCTGAGCTGTTGTAAGATAATTTTGCTTTTGTGTACCAACAGTTAATGGAAAACTAATACCAATAGGTGTGTTTTCATCTGTATCTAAAGGATATATTTTTGGTACTAATCTCGCCATAATCTACTTTTTGAATCTCTGTACTAGTTTACTATAATCACGCGTGAGTGCTTTTGTAACAGATGGATCGATTTTCGATGCATCTACAACTTGACCACTATGCCCTTGAAAAGCTGTAGGTGCTTGTTGTTGACCAAATCCATCTTGCATTGCTGCAAACCCTGCTCTAGCATCAGCACTATTAAATGTTTTCATTGTTGGATAATTTTCTGTTTCAGTTTGTGTTAAAGCCTCTGTTAACGTTAATTTTTCTTGTTTTGATTTTGTTTGTTCAGCAAGTACACTACGTACTTCTTTCTGAACTTCTTCACGTACAATTTTCTTAATAACTCTCGCTAAATCTTTTACTTTCATGATTCTCTCCATAGATATAGTATATATTATAAATATACAACAAATACTATTTCTGCTTTAATTGCATTATTTTTTGTTCTATATTATTAACATTCTGTTCTATCGCTATACTTTTTGAATAATAATTATTCCAATCTGGTACTTTTGTTGATAGTGCTGTTGTACCAATACCAGGTACTATAAATGTTTGTGATATAGAAGTAAGTGATAGACTTTTTACCGTTGCTGCAATACTCTTAACTTCTGTAACTAACTCACTAAAGCTATCTAAAACCTTATCAACATCATGAGCCCATGATTTTGTAAGAAGCTGAATAGATTTATTACTATTTAGTATAATATCATCGTTTCTTGAAGCTAAACATAATCTATCACTATGCAATATTATTTGTGCTTTAGAATACTTTACCCTACTACTTTCTAATTCAGAAGGAAAGGGTGCTTTAAATGGTACTTGTATATGCTGATTGCTTGTTAGATATATTGACGCTTCATCAACCTCTATATCTTCTGTATGCATGTATCCATTACGGATAAGTATTATTGGAGTTGCAACATTTTCACTACTATGTTGAAATCCGTTTGGTATTTTTTCATTTGTACCAGCAAATCGGATTGTTGAACCATACCTTCCCTGTATTGTGTAATCACCTTCATATACATCAAGTGAGCGTACCGTGTTAGGTCTTGGTTTAAATATATTACCTGTATGAATTGTGCTTGTACCTTTTTCGAAAGTACGTGCTTGTGAGTTAAGCATATAATTAATTTCACCTCTATATACAGATGGGGGTACAATGCCTGTATAGTAGAATTGATCATCGACAGGATCTTTAATTAAATGAACTCTTTCATTAGGAACGGGTGTCATAAAGTTATAAGGATTAAATGGTAAAGCCGTTGACGCAACTTTAGTACCATCCTCTGTTTTTACCATTATTGCTATTTCACCTAAACTAGTTTTTTCTTTATCATAAATAACAGACATAACATCACCCATTGTTGAATCAGAGCGTTGATCTGTGGTTCTTTCTCTGTAAGGTGTACTTAACTGTACACTTCTATGTTTGTTTAATGGTGATGAAAATCTGCTCACTGTCTAACCCCTACACGCCCTACTTCAGCTATTAATTGCTCTTTCTCTGCTTCTGTTAACATTAAATTATCACCATCACCGCCAGATCTATTTTGTGCTTTTTGCACTATTGCTGCCATTTTAATAAGTGCTTCATCATTTTTCACAGCTATTTCCATATAATCTTTAATAAGTGGTACTATAATTACTGCATCACCAATATTCTTAATCATTGGTTTAAGTTCAGTAATAAGTATTTGTATTTGAGTTTCCTTTCTAGTTGAATTTGTATATATATCCTTTAACAAACTCTCAAAAGTTTTACCTTCAAATATTTCATTTGCTTCTTCCATATGTTACTCCGTATTAATAAATATATTAAAAAACAAAAAGCGCCTGGATTAGCAGGCGCTTTCTTAAATATATATATTTTTTCAAAAACTACTTTTTCACGAAAAATGAAGTAATAATTACTAACACAACTAAACCTACAAACCCACCTTCACCAAGTGAAGCTACAATTGCAGATAAGTTAGTAATTACGTCCATTCCAAATACAGTTGTGCCAGTTAGCACTTGCCACAGGATTGTTATTGGCAATACTGCCATCATAATAGTCATAAGACCACCAAAAAATCCTGTTACGTATTTCATTACTGAATCCATAATATTCTCCTTAAATTAATTCTATTTTGTGGCACAATTGCCGTGAGAGTACTCTCTTCTCATTTATAACCTTTACCTTTATTTATATAACCATTTTATCTATAATACATATCAGGCGGGCTATCTTTCCTTATATAATAGATACATTCTTTTATATTCTTTCTTTAGTATATTTACAACACGTGTTATATATTGCGTTTTTACATTAACCATTTCACGAACCATAATATAAAGTGCTTTTTTGTTATACGTTTCAATATTTTCACACCTTTTAAATATTTCTAAAACTGCATAAGCAATAGGTATATCCCTCTTATACCGTATAATCGTGTCAATATTTTTTTCACAATGTTCAACAAAAATATGGAAAAAATCTTGAATCTCACTTGTGTATTCATTCTTTATTATTTCATTAGTTACATTACGTTGTGTATCAATTGCAAGTACAGGAGCTTTAGCTTTCTTTCTATTATAGTGTTTATAATTATTTTGTATCAAGTAATTTTTAGCAACTATAGAGAAGTAAGAAAATGCTTTACCCTTTTCTTTAGAATATTTCGGTAATTTTTCTAATATAAAAGCTATAACTTCATGCTGTACATCTTTAGTTACTGCATCAAAGTGGTAAAACTTATACCTGTGAATTAAACTCTCGGTCATTTTTTGTAACGGCTTATGTATATAATCATTATAAACTTTGTTTCTCAAATGTTGACTCTCTTCAGCAGTATACGCTATAATAGCATCCTCTGTATCTTGAGTGAAGTATAATTTATTTTTTCTAGGTCTACCTCTTTTAGGTTTAGCAGCTTGTGATAACTCTAGTGCTTCTTTAATTCTGTTCTTCTCTATATTCTCATAAAATAAATTAACTGGACTATTCATTATCTTGTTTCTCTTTATTATTATATTTAGTATCAAAACTTAATATAATGTCTCTAATACCTGTAAATACTGTACCAACCTCATCATCACTCTCAAACATACCTTTGCTATCTATTTCAGATATTTTGTTTTGAACAGCTTTCAAATTATTAATAAACTCTTCTACATCTACAGATACACTTGTAAGTTCATCATCAACCTTTTCTATCTTGCGAAGTAAATTGCCTATTGTAAAGAAACATATTAAAACAACAATACTTAATATAACTATTGTCGTAATCATTTAGTGTCTCCAAATAAATCTTTAAATAAATCTTTAGCAGAATCATTAGCACCACTTACTGTTTTATTATTATAAGCTTTACGAGCTACCTTTTTAGTTTCTTTAATAGCTGTTGAGTTGCTTCCTTTCCACGTTTCATACTCTATTTGACTAGCCATATGATCAGCGTGATGAAGTATAATAGGTAAATTAATTCTCATTCTAGATTCTGGTCTAAATGCTACAAAATATGGCTTATTAGAGTCGTCGTATAAACCATCATGCAGTTTAATACCCATCATTTCATTCTGATTAAATGTTATGCCAAACTCGTTAAGTAATAATAAAGATCTATCAGGTACAGACATAAAAGGTATATCAGGATTTATTTCATAAATCTTACCTTGATTTTTTCTATGCCATTCCGATGGATTAGGTTTATACATTTCAAACTCTTGAGTACCTACTTTACCTAAATCGTGATTAAGTGCAGCAAACATTAGCTCTTCATACGTATATCCTGAACAATCAGATCCCATATCTTTCCATGAATGATATACTTTATGTGCACAATCCATTACTCTAATAATATGATCAACATAACCGCCAGCAAAGCAATTATGGTAATGCTCAAAGCTTGACGCAGGCATTAACATCATTCTATCTTGAAAGAATTCATACATTTCTATAAGTTTCTTTCTACGTGGGTCTGAGAAGTTGCCGTTAATTTTACTTATTAGCGTTTCCCAATTTTCTACTATTTTATTTTCATCTAGATGCATATGCTTCCTCTAATTTTAATTCTACTTTATTCCAATACACTTGTGTTGCTCGCTTTTTATAACCACGCGGACCACCATTCCAACATCTTGCCATTTCTTCCGCTGTAGTTAAATTATAATAATTACAATATATGTTAAACATTTCAATAGATAACTCTCTATCCCATCTATCATTATATGAATAGCGTGTACTAGATTTTTTTCTTTTTAGTATACGATTAACATCATCAACCATTGTTTGTCTAATTTGTAAACATCCTACAGCATCTTCAGGCTCACAGTAAGCGTTATCATTATCACCACTCTCTACAAAAATTATAGCATCAATAACTTCTTTAATCTCTCGTTTAATTTCGTTATACTGATGTTTAATATCATATGTTTCTAATCTATACTCAAGTGTATCAATAGTAATTTGTAAACTATCTATCGTATACTTCTGTACTTGATTGCGCTGTTCTAACATCTCATATCTTCTCTCATAATCAACTGCCATAATCGTAAAATATATTGATGCTAAAAATATGATAGCAATCATTAAGAACATTTGTGTACTATCTTTCATATTTAATCGTTTAAAATTTCTTTACCTAGCGCAGGTTCTATATTATAATAAGTATTTAATGTATCTAACTTATCTCTACCATTCGTTAAATTATCTAACGCTTTAGATGCTTCTTCTAAAAAATGTTTTGACGTATGCTCACCAATTGCTGTTGCTTTTTCAAAACACATATCTAATGTAAGTAACGCCTCATTTATTTCAGACTCACATTCGCTCTTTAATGCTTTATATAATCGTTCTTTATGACTCATAAATACTCTCCTATTATTTAATTTATATAAATATAAGAAAAAAATATTGTATTTCCAACTACTACTTAATAATTTTTTGTAATTTTTTAATTTTAGAATTAATTAACCTAACATCTTTTTTATATTTTGCTTTTTTGAGATCTTTTTTTAGCTTATGTATTTCAGCAAATGCATCTGATTTAATACGCTGCTTCTGACTCTTTGTAAGTTTAGGTTTTGAATCTTTTGGTTTTATAACTGTTGGTTTAAGAGTACCTTTCAGGTCAGGCTGCTCTTTACCTTTATGGTAAACATTTCCATCTTTATCTACAAATTCCTTCATAAACGCCCACCCTCTTGGTCGACCAGTTGGTACGTAACCATATGATGGTTTAAATGGAAAGTCTTTTTCGAAGTTCTCTGAAACACATATATAGCAAGTAACGGCTTGTACATCGCTTCCTACTTTGGTGGATGTACCACACACTTTACATTCCATGTGTAATTCACCATCTATAACTTCTGTTTTATATTCAATTTTTGCTTTCATATATTAATATATATTAGTTTAAAAAAGATACAGTTATGTTTTTTCAATTTATTTTATTATAACCATTTATCAATTATTAATTTTGTTCATATTAAATACATAACTATGTATTGTAATACCATTATGTTTTTTTATTCTATGATCATAAGTACAAGAATTAGAAATCATAATTCGCTCTTTAAATTTGTCTAAAGCATCTAAATTAGATGAACTAACAGCTATATAACCATCTAAAATTTCAACTTTAGTAACCGGTTCTTTTATATACATATCATCTGAATGGAGCTTTTTGCCATCTGCAGCCCTATAAATATATTTATCTATATTGTTATCTGTTATATTTGATAACCAGTAGTAAAATTTCTCTGGTGTTTTATATAGTTTTTTATCCTTACTGTGTAACATATTCCATAACATATTTGGATTTGTTGCAGCAAAATCTTCCATATGTTTTTCAAATATCTGTAGATCTTCTTTAGTAAGTGTTTGTAAGAATTGTATGATCGATTCCATACGTTCCATACCTTCATGTTCCATACCACCGCTACGTATTGCTCTAGATACACTCTCTAACATAAGTTTATTCATCTCATAACTATACCCTTCATGAAACTGTTCAACCTCTTCTTCAGAGTACTGGAACAGTGTATCTGGTAGTGACTTATCAAATAAGTCATCTATATCTAATGAGCCATATGTTAGTTGTTCAATCATTTTTTTTTTCTTTATACTTAACCTCTATCCTCCGGGATTTCTACGACATGATCCCTGTTTGTCGTTTGGTATGAGTGCCTATCTAGGCAGCCATCGCCATTTCAACTTGTTCGCCAGTTAAACGCGGTTGACCTTCCTTATACCCTTACTACCTGTCAATACCATTCATCCCCATATTGTAAGTTGTCACTTGGTGGAGATGCCGGGAATCGAACCCGGGTCCAGATTAGCAGCTAATACAAGTACTAGCGGTCAAATATAAATATCTAGTTATCTTTCAAAATCTTCTGGATATTTAGATGTTTTTTATAAATTTTATTAACAATCTTTTTTTGATTTTTTGTTATCTGATTAGTAGATATTATAATTGATTTAATATTAAATATTTTATTCTTATCATTACTATATTCAGATTCAGAAAAATTGTTATAACCTTTTGCTTTTTTTATATTATCTTTTATGAGAGAGATAACAGACATTAACTTCTCTATCTCAACTACCATATCTATATTTTCGAATGCAGCGAATATATTTTGTATAGCACTTGCTTGTTCAGGATTTCGTTTACCTATATCTCTCAAAGCTTCTTCCTGCTCTTTAAGTTTTAGTAATGCATCAGCTAGATATGTTAATTTCTGTTCTTCTCCCATAGTATTCCCTAATAATCTATTATATTATATATTAATAATTATTAATTCTTTTTATATTACTTATTAACATTATTACTAATATTATATAATATACTTAATATAATAAATTTTTTGCAGAAAGGCAACTTTTTCACTAACTTTATTTAGTTGATATTGCATGAGCCATATAATCTTTAATACCGGCATGAGAGTTAGTCCTCCCTAATCGCACACCTACATTGTGCGCATGCTGAGCATCCCTCAGAGTTTCTATAATACGATTACTTTCTGAAAAGGTAAGTTCGTGGAATTTATCTCCAATAAAGATCTTACCGATAACTGGACCCTGTGAATCACCTTCTGGTGTTCTATCCCAATCATGTTCAAATCTTATTGATCCCCAAACCTTGCCATAACGACCCGGGTTAAAAGGTTTCTTCTGATTGTGCTTTGTTTTTGGTGCTTGTTTTTGCCAAGCGTGTTTTTGCTTTCTATTGTAAGCCATTTTGTTTTAGCAGTTAAGCTGCAAGCTATTTATAGAGGTGTTATTAAAATTTAATCTTGTCTCGGAGAATTGCACACCTCTCATACTCTTCTCGTTCGACGTAGTGCTCTATCATTTTATTAAGCACAGAGCGTTGCTTCTTTTTTACACCAGGTACATGTTTCTGTATACCATCTTGTATAATACCTTCATAAAGATCATCTATTAAACATCCAATTAAATTGTGAGTTAGACTCTCTAAATCTTCTATTGTTATTTTACGACCATTTATATACATATATACGTATTTATTTTTTCTATTAGTTCCTTATCAGTACCACCATTCTGAAATATTCTTAATATTTCTGCTGACTCATCATCTGTTATAATGATAGCATCTGGTGAATCTAAATATGATCGTACTTCTTCAATACCACCATCTTTAAATCTTATCTTTAAACTCTCTATATTTATCCAACGTTTATGAAATCCCATAACCTCACTCATTAATATTTCCAATTTTTGAACGCATGTAAAATCTCATTATCTACAGGTTCTATTTCTAATTCTTTTACCACTTCTTTAGGGGTAGGATTAAACGTTTCTAATATCTCTAATATTTGTCTACGTTGAATACCCGATATAATCTCATCCTTATAAGCTTCGTGTACTTTCTTAATTGCATATGGTTTAGTATCTAACCATAACATAGCTTCCTTCAATACTCTTTCGAAGTTAGCTCTAGTATAATCAGGTAATCGTCTAGGAACACGTTTAGGAGTCTTCGATAACTCTGATGGTTTAGTAGCAGGTATATTTTTACTAGCTCTATATAAGCTAGATCCGAATCCAGTTCTACCTTTAGCATCCAATCTTTTAAGATACTCTTTAGTATCTTTATTCTTGATAACTTCTATCTCCGAGTAAGTAGTCTTACCTGATATGATAGTTCGAACATAATTACGTTCTACATCAGAACACTTAATACAAGTTCTAGTATCAGGTAAAGCTTTTACTCTTAACGGGTTTATTTCAACACTACATTTACAACAATTCATAACTAAATATAAGAAAATTAATTTATATATACAACTCTATTGTATGTTTTCTGACTCGTTAGCCATCTCCATATCCAACTCCTTAGAACAAGGAATAGATTCATAACAAGCAGGAGAAATTTTACTTTTAGGATCATGAGCCTCATGGTAATCAAACTTCTCACCTCCATGACCTAACATCATAAATTTAGTTCTAGGAAGTAGTCCTGAAAAACATCCATAAGAGTATTCTTGATGAATAGAATAATTTTGCATCATATCTAATTCGTTTCTGAACTCTTTATCAACATTACTAATAGTATATCCAGATCCATAACCAGAAAAGCAAACTAGTTTTTGAAGTTTAACGATATCTGAATCATCGCTAATTATATCCCAAGGAGTATCCATATCAAACTCAGCAAACTCTTTAAGTAGTTCATTCCACTTATTAAGGATATTAGTTTTCATTTCAGTAGCAACCATATCATTATGATCGTACATTTCTTGTGAGTGAGGTTTAGTAATCTCGATTCCGTATTTTACCTCGGCAGGTTTTTTTGCTCTCGCCATAGTGTGTTATTTTAATTATTTATATATAAATATAAGAACTTTATCTCGGGTTTCCAACTGTTTACACGAAAAGTTTTTCACGAAGTCTAGTTATATGTTTACATTGAGTATTACGTCTGAACTGACCCGCTGGACAATCACATGAGAACGTCTCTCTTACAACGTTACGAGTGACTATATAGTAGTTACGCTTACCAGTTTTCTTATTGAGAGAACCCATCTCTCGGTATCTTGCCCAAGGATTCTCTTGTCTCATTCTATCTATCCAATCCATTCTTTATATTATCTTTTTATTTATAATATAAATATACGAACAATATCTCGGGGAGGCAACTGTTTAGGGGGTTATTTTTAGAGGGGAGGGGGGAATTGGTGAGCGAAGCGAACGATGCGCCTACGCAAGTGCGAGCAAAAATACCACTATCATTAATGCTACATAGATCACGGGAGTTACGTCTAGTTTGTTTTCCATGTATATAAATAGAAAGAGTGGAGGTGTAACATATTAAGACAATATTAATTTTATATTAAATCTATATTAAGCAAGATACTCACCTACTTCAGAGATGGTAGGATAACGTGTACGTAAATGACACTCATCACACTCCCACTTGTAACTTGACTCATCGGCAGACCATCTTATAGTTTCGGTCTTATGTGTACATCGCTTCTGTATTGACTCCAGCTCCTTTTGAAGGTCTGATTGTGTACGCTGGATATCATCGGCACGTGACATGTTAGCAGGTTATTGGTACTGTCGGTCCTGTTTTACATGGATCCGGTGTTATCTTTCGTTCAACATAAGTACATGTGTCTCCGGCATGGAAGCCTTTCTCTAGTAATAGCGGTAACGATTCGGGTAAGCACCAGGCATACACTACATGGTCTGGGTAAGTGTTGGTGATATACAACCAACGAGTCTCCCAAAGTGATCGGAATACACCATGTCGTCTTCGATTCGGATGTACCCATGCATCTAGAAACTTGATCCTTCGATCAGGTTCCAATTGCATGAATATGTGACCTACGGTCTGGCCATCTTCGATAGCCAACCATCCTTGCAGTCCTTGGGCATTTGATCGGAAAGGTGTTATAGTGTGCACTTGTTGTCTCCATAAGTAATGTATACTAATACATATCATGTATCGGGTTAAACAATGGGGCTATAGCAGAAAAAAATTGCCTCAACAGACACATCAGTCACCCCCCACTCAACCAAAAAAAAATTCTATGATTTACCTTTAATTATTCATATACACGGAAAGCCCAGACACCTCCGAGCTCTCCTACACACTATGTTGGGACCCTTACTCGGCGGTCTCCTCTCCCTCTTCTATATTAAATAGATCATCTGTATTGGCATCCGTTGGAATATACTTCTGAACGATCTGCTTAACAAATGTTCTCTCGCTATCTAGACCTCCTGCGTTGTCATACTGTGGGTATATAAGTACCATGGCAGACTCCTCTATAGTAAAGCCATCATATATAAGTCCTGCCATCTCAACTGATGCACGTGTCGATATATGTGTACTAATACGTGGTGCTTCTGTCGACATCTCTGTACGTGTGTCGGCAACTATACCACTGATAGCATCTATTGACTCTGTATCTAGATTAGGATAAAGGTATCGCAAAAGCTCAGCTTCCTCGATCTGCCCTAATACATCCATCTCTACTATAATGAATCGGTCTACCAAAGCTCTATCCATCACCCTAGTGGCCGTATACTCATTTCCGATATTCGCAGTAGCAATGAAGGTTACTCCTTTTGCAACTTTAATCGTAGGAGCACCTTCCGCCTCATCTAGTCGTAGATACCTTTGCCCTTCATCTAACACAGTCATTAGTATATTGTGAGCCTCAGGATGGGCTCTTGAAAGTTCATCAAGCAGAATAACAGCATTCTCAGTCTGGATAGCTTTCACGAATAATGCCTCTGAGAATACAGTCCCATCTTCTTTATTGAAGTGGGTATTACCTATAAGTGTAGCACGTGGATCCTGCGTTGCACCGAGGTTGAAATAGAAGTCCGGTCTCTCTAAAGCGTTCACAACAGACTTTGCAGCCATAGTCTTCCCGCATCCCGCTGGACCAGTCATCATAATATTCTTACCTCGCATAGCACAACGCATAAGGTACTTCCACTTGATATCAGTCATCTTCATAACTTCAGGACGAAGCTCTGGTGACTGCTGAATAAATTGCATTAACTCGGCTTGCTCTACCGGTACGTCTACAGGCACATTAGCGTCGTTAATCATACGGTCGATAGTCTTGTTGTCAATTTTAGACCATTTACCATTCTCTAATACAAAACTCATATCGTCATCAAACGCTTTCTGAGCTGTATTTTTCCATAATGTAGGATAATCCTTACCCGCCGTATTAAACGGTATAACATTATCCTTTGAATCTAGAGCTGTTAAGGTGCCCTCTACCTTTAAAATCTTTACTAACATAGTGTGTGTGTTTATTAATTAATTATACTTAAATATACGAACAATTTTACAATATTCCAACTGTTTCCCCAGTTATTTTTAAGCTACTTCAATCATAGTTTTAGGTACATTAAATATACCTCTAGCACCGAAATCAACTTTACATTTAGTTCTGTTAATCTTAACTAATTTTCCAGTCAAGCCGACTACTTTATGATGATCAACTTTGATAGACATACCTGGTCTCAATGTATTGATAGTCCCGTACGCTCTCATCTGTATCTCATTATT
>Ga0181392_1000203_pt1 | contig 21887 bp, 25 predicted proteins | sample 15SPOviralmetaG_FD_130083 | JGI IMG/M metagenome (GOLD analysis project Ga0181392, IMG submission 130083) | Marine viral communities from the oligotrophic San Pedro Time Series (SPOT) site, San Pedro Channel, CA, USA - 15 SPOT_SRF_2010-09-15 | ecosystem: Environmental > Aquatic > Marine > Strait... | reverse complement strand
TTCAAAAAGGCAAAATAGCTTATCCTCTTAGTTATGAAGATAGGTCTCTTCTTGCTCAAGGATATTCATTAACTAATGATAAAAAACAAGAAAACAATTGTAAGATTAATAATGGGCTATTATCTTGTAATAATTTCAATACAAAACTAGAAACAGGGCAAAATAGTATTTTTAATACATTCTTTGATGATACAAAATATGATTGCAGTATGGTTGGATTTACTGGGTCGGGTCCTTAACGTAAATATAAAATGGTATAAAAAGAGTAACAATATGCTTTTTTCGTGATATTATACCTAATAAAATCTTTATGCACTATGTGGTCTTGATTCTACTTTAATTGTATCAGATTTATTAATTGTTTCTTTTTGTTTTATAAGTTCATGTCTTTTTATACTAGGCAATACGTTTATTTTATTTTTAGATAAGTCCAATGAATAACTTCTTTCTTTCAAAGGAATTCTAGGTGAAATACTTGGCAAATCCAAAGAAACCATTTTCTTATTAATTTTTTTGTATTCAAAGTTATTATATTTATCAACAATTGATTTTGAGGTAAGTCTTTTAGTTGGTTCCACATTTAATAATCCTTTAATTATAAAAGCAAGTTGTTCATAGTATGAGCCCTTGTCATATGGCATACAATAATCTTCAATAATTTGCTCAATATAAATATTAAAATCTTTATATTGTGAAAATATATTACCACTAACATATTCTTCTAGAACAAGACTAGAAACTAGCTCTAAGGCTATAATACCAACTGCCCAATTATCATCTCCTTCATTATATGGTTGTCCTGCAATAGCTTCTGGTGATCTATAAAATAAATCTCCTGCTCCATTCCCTTTATTTTTTTGGTCGTAATGAGTTCCATCTAACAAACAACTTAGTCCAAAATCGCCAAGTTTTATCATCGGATTATTGTAATCTGTCGTTTCAAGCAAAATATTACTAGCCTTTATATCACGATGAAGGATTTTTGTTTGATGCAAATAAAATAATCCACTGCAAATTTGTGTTAAAACGTTGAACATAATTTTAGGGTTGTTTGAAAATCGTTTTTTCTTTATTGATTCTTCCAAATTACCACCGTGCATCAATTCAAGAGATATATATATCGTTTCTCGTGTATAACGCGTGTTGTAATATTTAATAATGTTTTTATGTTCTAATTTCGCATGTGTTTTTGATTCATTAAATATAAACTCTAATGTTTTAGAACGAGGGACGGGACGACCCTTTAAGAGTGTTAATGTTGTCTGAATTTTTTTTATATTAATGTGCTTGACAGCATATTCTTTTTTATCTATAGCGTTTGTCATGGAATATATTTCTCCAAAAAACCCGCCACCTAGACGAGATGATGACTTTTTGGATTTTGAAAATTTATACGGGTAGTGCTTACTTCGCTTCTTTGTCTTTTTTGCTTTTTCCATTGTATAACTAATGTTACTGTTCGTTTAGATGTCTTTTATTGATAGAATAAATAACTTCAATTTATTATATCAATAAAATATATGCCAGAACCGGTAGATAAAAAACTTTACGAAAAAGCAAAAAGTAAGGTTTATAAAAAGATAAAAAAACATAGTGCTTATAGAAGCGGTATATTGGTTAAAACCTACAAAAATATGTTTAAAAAAAAGTATGGTAATAAATCTCCGTATAAAGGGAAAAAAACAAAAAAAAGAGGATTGTCTAGATGGTTTTTAGAAGATTGGAGAAACCAGAGGGGTAAAATTGGTTACAAACATAAAAGTGATGTTTATAGACCAACAAAACGAATAACAAAAAAAACACCAATTACATTTAAAGAGTTATCAAAAAAACAAATAAGAAAGGCAAGACGAGAAAAATCAATTAAAGGAAGAGTTAATAATTTTAATAAGTAATTATATAATGCCCAAAAAAGAACCTGAAAAAAATTCATATGGCGAGATAATATTTAAAGATTATCCAACATTTAAACCAAACTTAACTCCAAGAGAAGTACTTAAAATGGGTAGTTTTGGTGGTACATATTGGAGACCAATATACTCTTGTGTTACCAATGAACAATATGAAAATGTTCATAAATCATATCCAGCTAAATGGTGGAAAGGAATACCAGAAGAATGGATGACTTCTTGTTGGGATAATTATGATAAAAAAATTAATAAATATGGTGTAATGGTTGGTACAACACTAGAATTTTGGGAAGAAAAGAATTGGATATCAAAAGAAAACCCATATGGTTGGTATCATTGGTATTGTGACTTCTATTCTGGCAAGCGTGGTCCTGATGATGAGCGTCAAATAGGTCGATGGGAAAGAACGGCGGGTCCAAAAAGTCGTTTTCGTAGAAGATTAATTAATATGATCTTAAACAAAAAAAAGAAATATAATGATTTTACTATTAGTCCAAAAATAAGACAAACATTACAACATTGGGGTTATAAATTAACAAAAAGAGATTGTAAATAGTAATTATATTTAAATGTTATTAAATATAATTATTTATGTCGATGTTTTTTAGTGTTAAGGGTTTTCTTTATCTGCTTGTTTGTATCATGCTTTTTTTCATGATGTCTTTTATTTTTAGATTTGTGTTTTTTATCTTTGTTTTTCTCTTTTCTTTTTATTTTCTTTCTTCTTACAAGATATTAAAATAATAAATGAATACCATGATATACTGCGGTAAAAACAGCCATTACGCCAAGTAATGGGTATATCATTTTATTTGCTTTTGTTCTTACTACTGCAACATATGCCAATATAGGAACTATAAATAAAATATGCGACCAATAAATTAATATCATTTTTATTCGTTTGTCTTTATTTGTTTCTTTGTGTGTTTGTTGTTTATCTTTATTATGGGATTCAGGTTTTAAGATAGCCGTTATACCACCGATGGAACCTTTCTTTAGTGGTAATGTTTGGCAATCAAAATAATAATCATACCAAGCCATAGAAACATATGCAATTACAAAAATAATAAATAATGATAAATATAACATAATATTTGATTTAAAATTTGGTTTAAATAAAAAAAGTGCCATGCAAATTAGTGAAAAAAATATACACTTTTCGTTTAAAACAAACGGTTTATTAAAAATACCCCCGGCCATTATATATTAATAATTATATATTTATTTTGACAGTATATATATAATGGTAAATTATAAAGAGTTGCTTGATAAAGTATATAAAACAACAAAAAAAATAAAAGGTGGAAAAAAAGCAGAGTATATACCAGAATTGGCTAACGCTAATTCTGATTGGTTTGGTATATCAATATGCGACATTGATGGGAATCTTCACAGCGTTGGTAACCATAAACAAACTATTGCGATAGAGTCTATAAGCAAACTTTTTAGTTTGGCTTTTGCTATAAAAAAACACGGCACAAAGGTCGTCCATGATAAAATAGGTATGCACGGTTCATTTCTTCCCTTTAATTCTATATTAGCGGCAAGATTATCTCCAACTCATACAATAAACCCCTTTTTGAACCAAGGTGCTATGGCAACAACTTCTCTTTTATATGATAAAAATTTAGCTCGTTTTAAAAATAGTTTAAAAAATAATATGAGCGAATATGCGTCTAATAAACTGAAACTAGGAAAAACGGTTTATGAAAGCGAATTAAAAACAAATGATGTTAATATGAGTTTAGCTTATATGTTAAAATCCTTTAACCGGTTTTATGCCCCTGTTATTCCTTCTGTTGATGCTTACACTTACCAGTGTTCAATCAAAGTAAATTCAGACGATTTAGCACGCATGGCATCTGTTTTTGCAAATAAGGGTGTTAATCCTACAAATAATAAGATTATGTTAAGCAAAAAAGAAACAAAATATATTTTAAATAATCTTTTACCAGAAGGACTTTATGAGTATTCTGATGATTGGATAGCTAAAACCGGGGGCAATGCTTATGCTAAGAGTGGCGTGGGTGGTGGTATTTTAATAGTTATACCCGGCGTTTGTGGAATAGGTATAATATCGCCTCCGTTAGATAAACACGGTAATTCTGTTAAAGGTGTTGCTGCTGGAATTAAGTTAGCAAAAGTATTGTCTCGTCCTTTTTTTGCGAATTGTTCAAAAAAAAACAAAAAACGGCATAATAAAACCAAAAAACAAAAGAAATAAATCTAATTATATTATACAATGAATAAGTCACAAAAAAAAACATCGCAAAAAAAGGGCAATATTATTGGTCGTTTTATTAATAGTCTTCCAGGACAGTTTTTAATTGGTGGTCTTACGGTTGCCGGTATAGCATATTTTAGTAATAATGCTTCAAACCCCCTTGTAGCCGGATTAATTGGCGCGCTTCCGGTTGGAATGCCTAGTTCAGTGTTTGTTGATGATAGCAAGGTAGAAGCATATTCTTTAAATCTAATGCTTATGACAATACCACTAGTATTAGCCACAATATCTAACTGGTATTTAATATCAAAAATGAAGCTTACAAAGTATAAATCTGTTGGAATATCTTTAACATTATTCATTCTTATCGGAGGAATGATAATTTTTCTTAAATAATTAATATGTTATTTTATGTATTATTTAACATATGAATATAGCAAATGTCTGTATTTTCTCTCCAAAATAAAGATTTAAATGAAAAATATTCCACTCCCAACGAAAATAAATTAAAATATGGAGAAGTAATAACACCAATAACATTTGTTGAAAAAATGTTAGATTTATTACCGAATGAGATTTTTAAAGATCCCAAATTAAAATGGTTGGATCCTTGCGCCGGTACTGGTAATTTTTGTATAATATTATATCAAAAATTATTTGAAAATCTTTCTGCAAAAATTAAAGAACCAAAAAAAAGACACCATCATATAATAAACAATATGATACATATGATTGAATTAAACAACGAACATTTGCCTATATTATATAAACGATTTGGAGAGAATGCGAACATTGAATGTGTAAATTATTTAACATATAAAAATAATAAATTTGATGTAATTATAGGCAATCCACCATTTAATGTAAATGGTGCTAAAAAAGTACCAACAAATAATAAGTATAGTAAAAAAAAGGATGGAAAAGCTATTTGGATGGACTTTATTGAAAAATCAATAAATCTTTTAAGTGAAGGGGGATATATAAATATGATTACACCGTCTATCTGGATGAAACGGGACCATTCTTTTTTTAAAAAAATAACACAATCTGGAGAGATAATTAAACTACATACATTAACAAATACCGAAACAAATAAGGTATTTTTAAAACAAGCACAAACGCCTACCTGTTATTTTGTTTTTAAAAAAGGTAGTATTTTGGGCGTTAAAGCGTATAATTCTAATAATGAGTATTTATTATGTGATATTAATCTCTCTATTCCATTAAAATATCCAAAAATAATCTTAAAATTACAAGAATTTGTTTCAAAAGTTGGATATATTCCTGTTATTAAAACCAGTTTTACGCCTGATTATAAAGGGTATTCAATAAAACCTGAAAAAGATAAGAATCATACATTTCATAATATATCTACATGCATTTTAAATAAATTACAACCAGAATTAGTAGTAAATTATTCAAATAAACCATGTTACTATCAGGGAAAAGAAAAATTGGTGTTGGCGCATAAAATGTATGGGTTTCCGTATTATGATGAAAAAGGATTCTATGGTATTTCAAATCGTGATAATTATATTATTTTAAATTACACCAAACCACAGTTTGAAAAATTAAAAGATTTTTTGTCGTCTAAATTGGCATTACTTGTATTTGAAACAACTAGATATCGTATGAAATATTTAGAACGCTATGCATTTGAGTTCTTACCAGATATAACAAAATTAACTGACTTTCCAAATGTTATTACAGAAGAATCATTAAATGATTATTTTAAATTCGATGAAATAGAGAGAAAAGAAATACATAATATAACAAAAAAAAATTATAATATAATAAATTGAAATTAAATGTAATAAGAATTTTTATTATAAAATAATGACACAGTATGAAGAAGACTTTTATATAGGTACCACACGTTTTACGAATGAAACATTTAAAGAAAATGAGAACTGGAGAGAAAAACATAATTGGAAAGGATGTATTTATGGTTTAAACAAAAAAAATCCATTAACACTTGGATCCAAAGCACTTATTTATGTTATTGAAATGAATAATGACACAAATCATATTGAAGGTATTGGGTTAATACGCAATTATATTAATAAAGATTACAAAGCTTGTATTTACTATTCAGATACAAATTATAATCGATATATTTACAATAGCAACTTAAGAATAGATAAAAAAGATTTTAAACATCCAAAAACCATAGAATTACTTGAAAGAATGATATTTTATGGTTCAGGACATTATAAAAGAGGGCGCGGAATTACTATTATCGATTGGAATAGGTTGCATCCAAAGATAATTAAAATTCTGAAACTATTCTTTTCAAAATTGTTTAAGAATTAATTCACCTGTTAAATAGATACAGATTTATCTAGTTCTGCTCTTGTAAATTTTTTACTAGGAAAATAAAATACTGCTACATTGATACTTTCATCACTATTAGTTGGGGTAACTTTTTCGGTTCCTGTCCTAATAAATGTAACACTTTGATTATACAATACACTAATTTTTTTCAATTCTTTATTTGCGTACTCTTTTATTTGCATACACCTTTCTAGATTTCTCTTGATAATCGGTATTGCGATACTTTCGGGGCGTTCCAGCGAGTGCAATGTTTTGTTTAAGACAATACTTTCATAAATATCTCTTACGGATTCTGTTAAAACAGTGTTAATTAGCTCGTAAATATCAAGACACGCCCTTGCCTTTTGCTTTTTGGTATCTCTTTTTAATATTTCAGACTTCATTTCTTTTTTATCAAGTTGATTCATCATAAATTTAACCCTGATATCTTCATTATCTCTATTTTCATTACATCTTGTTCTAAGGGGGCCCAACTCATGAAATGAAATATGCGTACTAGCTCTATGTAGTTCTAATGCAATGGCATAATATGCCCCTGCCTCTGTATTTTTCATCCAATCATTTGTAGCATTCAATTCATTAGCAAAGGTGTTTTGCATCCAGTGAGTAACTTTCAACATTCTTTGCAAACCAATTCTAAAATCATACAATCTCGGAACACCACCACACATTACAGCGCCTGGGGGATGAATTGTAGCTCCTCCACCACCTTCTTTTTGCCACGCGTAAAAGTGTGGATTATGAATAACACCATTAACGATTTTCCCTGTTTTCCAACTAAAAGCAGTGTGGCATTGCGTACACCACATTTGGTCACAACCTTCTATTTTATGTATTTCTGTTGCGCATTTTGGACAGTTCTTACAACTTTTTTTAATGAGTTGTGCTGATGCGACATCATCAGGATTACAAACATGTCCGGCGTGCTTTGATTCTTCACCATCCTCTTTGGCATCGTTTTTAATAGCAAAACATTTTGAACATACTTCAGTGTCGCAAAGTTTGCACTTGTAATTTGAAGAGAGGAACCCTTTACATTTATCATTTGGACATTTTTTAATAAAGGTTGCTTTGTTCTCTTTTTCTTTGTTGTATGTATTGTTTGCTCTACCTATAATTTCATTGTTAATGTCCCTTCTTTTATTTTCTAACTCATTTAAATGCTTTTGGACCTTTGAGATTTCTTCGCTCAATTCATCTCTTTCTCCAATACACTTATACATTTTTTTTGTATTTTCTACAGCCGGCATTGTTTCGGGTAATCTAGCCATTTCCCTTTCTAATAAAACATTTCCATGATGCGACTTCCAATCATTATCAACAAAGCTTTTAAGTGTCGCCTTTACCAAGAAATCTTTACTCCACCGAGTTTTACAGCTCATACAGTGTGGGTCATCTGTTGATGAAAGTAAATATTTTCTAGTACAAGAACGACAAATCTTTGAATCGCATGTATTACATTCTACTTTAGCATTCTTCACCTTGTTGAAGTGTTCGCAACAAACATCGCAAACTTCTTTTGAATCACCCATTGTTCCTTTTTATATGTAATTATTTTACTTATAAAATATTCTTATCAATTTAATTAATGTTTAATATTTATATATTATAATGGATAAACATGCGATTGGGGTTCCAAATGTTAGTATTTATTCAACATTTGACGTTAGTGAAATGATAGCTAGAGTGCCAGAAGATATTAACTTAGAATTAGTTGAAATAGGTCACATAACTAAAGCCCATAAACTTTTGAAAAAAACTAAAGGAACCTTTGAAGCTTGGTGTCAAGGCGGTCTTCCATACGATTATGTTAAAGATGTAATAGGAGATATAGAAGAAACTAATCTTATTATTATTTTAAGAGATAGTGATGGTACAATGAGAGGGATTGCATTGTTGAATGTCAGTGAAAGCCAAATGGAGTTACTTGTATTGTGTAGTGCTCAAAGACCAGCTTCTTCTGATAAACAAGACAAATTTTACGGAAAGGGTAGTGATTTGCTAAAACTTATCAAATTTTTAGGAAGAAATCTAAAAGATGGTATAAAATTATATGCATTAGAAAATGTTATACCTCTTTATTATAAATTTGGTTGGAGATTTATATTTACTTGTGATGCAAAAGAACGCTCTTATGTTGAAGACGCTGTAAAAGACTTAGCTACATATTTTGAAGACCATCGTTTTGATTTAGGAGACAAAGAAACAGATGAACTCTTTGGGATACTTACCGGTTTTAAAGGTAGAACAAAAGGATTAGCTGAACAAATACGCGAAAAAGGAATAAAAGGAAAGGAAGCATTCGAACAAGTAAAAGATAATGGGTTTGAAATGCTTTTATGTCAAGAGAATAACATATATTCTTCATTGGGTGTTGAAGAAGGTAAGGGTGAAGGCAGTTCAAAAAAACACCACCCTAAAAGAAAGACTAAAAAACATCGAAAAAAGAAGAAGAAGAAAGAAAGTAAAAAACGTCGAAAGAAGAAGAAGAAGAAGAAGAAAAAGAAAGGTAGTAAAAAAACATAAAAAAAGGCACTAAAAAAAAGACATAATCTTATTAGTTAATATAAAATATTAAATTAAATTAATATTATATATTAGATGTCAAGTGACAAACCAGATTTTAATATTGATAATTATACTGTTGAAGATATTTTAACAATATTTAAGATAAATTCTCCAATGACAAAAAATCAAATAATGAATATTGGTGATACATTTATAAAATATTATAGAGATCTAAATAAATTAGATTATGTCGAATTTTTTTCAAAAGCATTAAACAGGTTATTATCAAATTATAGTATTGTTGAAGGATTTTTAGGTGAAGAAGAAGATGAAGAAGATGAGCAGGAAGAAGAAGACAAGCAGGAAGAAGACGATGAGGAAGACGAGCAGGAAGAAGACGATGAGGAAGAACAAGAGAAAGAGAAAGAAGAAGAAGTACTAGAAGAGCAAGAAACAGATGACAATAATAGAGATATTTTTATAAATCCAGAACTAAACATAAAACCAATAAACAACTTTCAACCTACATATATTCGAGACAATATGAATCCTACTATACAAAATGTTTATACATCATGGGTAAATGTAGATAGTCAATACCGTGAAATACTTCCAAAGGGCGTAGAGAGTACTTCAACGATACATTCAGCCTGTGTTTCCGATGTAAAGACTTCTAATAAAATAAACCAAAGAGATAGTTCAACAGATTTTACATTTTCGCTTGCGACACCCATTACAAATGTCTTGGCAATGACGATAGGAACAATCGAAGTTCCTATGGGGGGTTACTATACTTTTTCAGATAAATATGGAAATACATCATTTTCAGTAGATGGCGCTCCTATAAAAATACCTGAAGGAAATTACACAGATGAACAATTAAAAACAACATTAAACAATAAGTTATCACCACATCGTATTAGTTTTGCAATTAGTCCTATAAATCAGAAAGCATATTTCTATCATAATTCATCGCCATCGGTTGTAAAAACATTTAAGTGGACTGATACATCTAACTCAACAGGATGTATTTTAAATAAAAAACTGAATTCAACATTAGGATGGATGCTTGGTTTTCGTGAATCACAATCGCAAACATTAGTGAATTCACTAACCGATTTATCGAACATATTACAAGACTCAACATTAACGGATTCATCGTATAACGGGGTAGTTGGTTCTACAATAGTTAATTTAAAAGGTACAAAGTATTTAATATTAGAAATAGATGATTTTAATTACAATCGTAATACAGGTGAGATGGGCTCAATGTCTTTACCTGCCTCTCGTGGTGGAATAGAATTGCCTAATTATATAAAAAATATATCACAAATTTATCCAATTTGTGATACTTCTCCTGAAGATCCATTAAAAAACTCACAGGCTTTTGCTTCATATGGTACAACTGATGCTACATATTTATTCGATGGAAAAAGAACAAAAACAAATCTAGAAAGATTTAATCGTCCTTCTAGAAAAGGCGATGCTCCCGGATCCCAGACAGGTGTAATAGGACATGATACATTAACATCTGCTCAAAAATATACAGCAACCGAAATAAGACATTCACAAAGAAAAAAACAAATAAACCAATATTTCTCTCCACAAACATCAAATATTTTATATCGTTTCCCTGTTGATATTTCAAAACAAAACCCACAAGAACCTTTAATTGAAAAAAACACAGGTGGCTTAAATATTGCGCGAAGATATTTTGGACCCGTTACTATAGAAAAAATAAAAGTTCGTTTATTAGACGATAAAGGTAATCCAATTGATTTAAATAATGCTGATATTTCTTTTTCGCTTTTGTTGGAAAGATTGTATAAATATTAAATAATTGTACAACACATTCTAGATATAATTCCTTTGCTTTTATCTGTTCTTTTTAAACAATCATCGTCATTAAATGAAAAATGTCGCCTTATTCCCGATGAATTATGTAACATATCATCATCAAGTTCTTCGTAAATGGTATTTGTTAGTTTTTTAAATAATTCATTAACATTATATCCCATTTTTGCACTACATTCATGGTATAATAAATTATTTCCTGATGCGAATTGTTCTCCTTCCTCTGTAGTTACTTCTCTTGATTTACCATCAACTTTATTTCCAACCAATATGATTTTAACATCGATATTTGGTGTTTTATTTATGTATATTTTTTCTAACCAATATTTTAGTTTATTAAAACTACACCGGTCACATACATCATACACAAGTATAACACCTGCCATATTTTTATAGTAATGGGAAATTATATTTTGAAATTTCCCATGACCAGCAGTATCCCATATATGCAATTTTATAATGCTATTATCGTGTAATTTAATATGATTAGTTTTAAAATCAACTCCCAATGTTGTTTGCGAATTGTACGTATATTTATTTTCAACAAACCGCTCGCATATGGCAGTTTTACCTACTCCCGTATCTCCAATAATAACATATTTAAATAAATAATCATAGGACATTCTTACAATATAGATATAAAAAAAATATAAAATTATATATATAATGAATAGCAAAAAATTAGAAATATCAAAAGAAAGAGCTTATGCAATTAATTATTTAGATAACGGTGGTCTTCTTAGTAATTTCCCCCAAAAACACAAAAAACTTCATGAAGCTATTAAAATCGAAGAAAAACGTAGAGTATTTGTACAAATACGTTATTTAATTGATAATAATAAAACATTCAAAACAAAAATGTATAAATTACTTAAAATAAATAATAAAACAAGTATTGAACCTATAGAATTATATAAAAAACTCAATACATTAACTAACAATCAACTTTATTCGTACCTACAAGATGTAGAAGAATAATTTTTATTGCTAAATAATTATATATCTATATATATATGTTCTTCATTCTTACAGAAAATGAAAATTATGTAATATTTTATTGTTTTTTCTTTTACATTGTATATGCAAGTTATTTTGTATTTGATTCTGTATTAAATAAGTATTCTAATAATTATAAACTTTTAACGGATGATAAAAAAATGTACTCGGTTAGTAATATTTTAAAGTCTGTCCATTTGTCGATAATAACTTTACCGGCGGCGGATATTTTATATCAAACGATGTATTTGGATGTTTGGAATAATAATTATATAAAAAATGTTGGAATTTTATATGCAATACCGGATTGCGTTTCACTTTTAATGGTAAATAAGATGGATAGAACGACTAAAATTCACCATTGGATTGTATGTTGTTTTAATGTTGTCTCGATATATAATGATTATGAACAAGAGAATATTGTAAGATGTATGATAATATATGCATGTTTTAGTTGTTTCGCTTACATTGTCAACTTTTTACTAGGAATTCGTTATATAAATAACAATAAAACATTAATAAAAAATTTATCAGCGGTTGCTTTCTATGTATATTCATTGTGTTGTTTTATTAATTGGTGTTGGCATATAAAATACTTTAATACGTTAATTTATAAATGTGACAATATTGTTTGTAGAATAACAATACCAACTTATTATCTAATGATTTCGGCCCTTGCTTTTGATGATATAAAACTAAATAAATGGTTGTATAAAAATAAAAATGTTAAGTTAATCGAAGAGTAGAAATTAAATCACATATTAATCTCTCTTGATATGTTGTACATTCCATAATTTCGGTGTTAAATTTTTGTATTTTTTGTTTCATTGCGTTCATATTTCTTTTAACAATTGGAATTAAAATATTAATTTTATCTGTAATCTCTCTGTCTGTTAAATCAATGGTATTTGTTTTTAAAATAATATTAAATAATTTAACCGCGAGTTTTAAATTGTTACTATTATTTAATACATTATGAAGAAAAATAATTGGTTTTTTCTCTCTAACTTCTAATTGAAAATCTTCTCTTGCAGAAATTCCACTTGTTAAACTAATCATTACACCACAATTGATATCATGATTAGTGTCCATATCTCTATAAAATTTCTCAATTTCGGGTTTTGTAACATTCCCTTTATAATTTTTTGTTTCAACAAGCATAATACAGTTGTTTTCTTTAAAAATAAAATCACCTCTTCCTCTTTCTTTATGTGTATCTTCTATTTCTGCCGTAGGAAACATACGAGTAAGTTGGTGTAATGTTGATGTTTCACCATCTTGACCTATAATTGTTGAATTTTGCTTTCTCATTAGTAGGTCTTGTTTTTCCTTTTTTTCATTTTCTAGCTTTTCATCATATTCCTTTCTTAAATTATTAAGTTTTAATTCCCATTGTTCTTCTTTCTTTGTAAGTCGTTCATCATAGTCATTAAAAGCCAATTTAAAAGAGTTATTTCTTTGTTCTTGGAGAGAAATTAATTCTTCATTTAATCGACTAACATCGTTTCTTAGTTCGCTAATAGTATATTCATTTTTTGATTTAATTTGTTGTGTAATATCTTTTTTCAATTCCAATAATTCACTTTTATGTTTTTGGTTTATTTTTTCAATACTCTCTTTACAACATTCAAGTTGTTGAATGTAATCATTCACAATCATTTCATAGCTTTCTTTCTCTTTTTGAAGTTTGGCTTCCCATTCGTCGTTGTTCCAGCGCTGTATTTTGCTATTTCCAACATTTAAAAAGTTCATGCCTAATTGTATTACTTTCATTTTTTCTGGATTTTTTAATTTTAAGAATGCTATAATGGTTTCATTTGCTTCTAATTCAAATGATATGGTTTCCGTTTCTTGTGAAAGCATATCTAAATACAAAATTAAATATTAAAGTCATTTATATTATATAATATAGGATGTCAGCACAACCAGGCTCAGAATTAATAACATATATGAAAACAAGCAATGTCAAAGAAAAAGCAGATATGATACTTGAACCACTACAGGTAATGATAACTTTAGCACAATTAAATTTTTCTCCGATTGGAACAAAAATAAAGATACATAAAAACATTCTTTATCTACACCAACCTTCAAGCTTACAAGGTATGTTTAGATGGTTAGACGGAGACTCTAAAGATGATTTATATTATTTGTTTCATGCGATTCGTAGATATTACAAATGGTATAAGTCACTTGATGATAAAATTTACAGTTTAATTTTAAAACTTGCTAAGGGTGGTATTAAAAAGCTTATAACAACGTATCAAAATGCTAATCACAAAACAATATTGCACACACTTTCTTTGTATCATAATATTTTAGAATTAAACAACCCACAGCTATTTAATACGGATAACTCGGGTGAAACTGTCAATATTGATCAAGTCTTTCAAAATGTGAAATCTATATATGATAGAAAATTATTAATTATCATATTTTCTACCTTTCGGATAATAGAAGATTCAACAGATGATAATGAAATACAAAATCATTTAAATGGGTTAAAGACGCAATTGCAATACACTGAAACAAATATAAGAAACTGGATTCAAACTAATCTAACATTATAATATGAATAAAAGGCAAATATTATCTGTGTCATCTTCTAGCTCATCGTTTAATTGTAGAAAGGTAATAGATACGTTAAAAAGATGTGGTATCCCATGTGTAGTTACAGAAACCAATTGTTTGGTTGAAGAAGATAATAATGTATCTCTTGAAAAAGGGTGTAAAATAGAACTTGCAACTACAAAAAAATACGATATAAAAAAAGATGTTTGGTCGCCTATTCATAAAGAGTTTAAATTAAAATGTGCGCATTTAAGGATAGATAATGAATATAGTGGTTGTATTCATGATTATTAAAATTGATATATAAAGATAGTTTTAAATATCAATTAAACATGTCATTGCGAAGTCAGATCGGGTTGATTAAAACAAATTGGAGAGAAAATCTACTAAAAATATTAGACGAATGTCCTAATTTAGAAGAAAACTATCAATTAAATAGTGAAAAATATAAAGATTTGCTACCAACCTATCCAGAATTAAATAATATTTTTAGATGTTTTAATTATTTTAATATCGAGGATACGAAATTAGTTATATTGGGACAAGACCCTTATCATGGAGAAAACCAAGCAATAGGCTTGTGTTTTGGGGTTAATAACGGAAGTCGATTACCTCCTTCACTAAAAAATATATTCAAAAAATTAAATAATGCAAAAACAGACAGTAGTTTAGAAAGTTGGGCGAAACAAGGGGTTCTAATGTTAAATGCATCATTAACAGTTCGTCATAAAACACCTGCATCTTATATGAAAATGTGGTTACCCTTTACTAAAAAAATTATCGAGAAGTTGAATAAAGATTGTGACTTTATTGTATTTGTTGCTTGGGGGGCGTTTGCATATAATTTACTAAAAGAAGTAAATGATAAACATTCTCTAATTGTTAGTTCTCATCCGTCGCCTTTAAGTTACTCCAGAAAATTTAAAAATTTTCCTTCTTTTAAAGAAAGTGACACATTTAATATCATAAATTCAAAACTAAATAAACCTATTATTTGGTAGTTCAAGCTTTAATTTTCAATTCTCTGTGAGTATTAAATATAATATCCCAATGATTAAAATAATATGAAAAGTTATAGTTTTTCTCTCCATAATAGTGATGCAAACAATGGTCGGTGTTATCGTTAATTAATTTAATTTTATATTTTTTCTTAGAATCATGTAAAAAGTTTCCCCAAATAAAAGTGAATATTAAACATGTCATCCATATATATTGATTAATCGGCATAATTACCGCGGGGAGTGTAAAGGCAATGTTTTCCAAGTTTGAGTCAATGTGGTGTGACATTCTTCCTGCCCATGAGGTTGGTTTTCTATTTTTATGATGAACGTAATGTATCGTTTTATATAAATAAGGAGTATGTACTATTCTATGTAAAACATAAAAGAAAAAGTCTTGCATTAGAAAATAAAAGATTGGAGATAAAAAAGTATATACATTATTTTGTTCGTCGAAATTATTATATAATTTGCCTATCTGTTGGGTGTAAATTAAGTAAATAGAAATATAAGAAAGAAAGTTACCTAAAACCCACTCTTTAAAATCTACATCAACTGTGTAAGAAGCCCTGTTGTTTATTTTTTCATATAACCTATTCGTAATAAAGTATAGATTGTAGTCATTTACAGATAATATAATAAAATAAAATAAGAACTCCATTATTATATATCACCATTATTTTATATTTAACTGCTTTGATATGTAGTATATAAAAAATATTTTTATTTGTACTACATCATTTGCAAAAAATATATTAATAATATATTGTATAATGTCTGCTCAAGAACTTGAAAATAAATTAAGTAGTGTTTTATCAAATAATAAAAAGAAAAATAAAGCAAAATCGCGTCCAAAAATATGGCATAAACAACAAGAAATTATTTTAAAGAAATGGAGTGAAGTTGGTAGTAGTTATCGGTTTATGCACGACCGGTCTTATATGAAATTTGAAAAAAAAAATCTTCGTTTTGCCCTTCCTGTTATTGTGATATCAACTGTTACGGGTACTGCGAATTTTGCACAAGGAACTTTTCCAGAAGAATGGAATACTTACGTTCCTTTAGTAATAGGATTTTTTAACTTAGTAGCTGGGTTGATAACCACGATCGCACAATTTTTACGAGTTTCTGAATTATTGGAAGGTCATCGCGCAGCGACAATTGCATATTCTAAATTTTCTAGAAATATCTCTGTTGAGCTATCATTACCAAGAGAAGATAGAAACACGGATGGTACGGAATTTGTGAATAACTGCAGAACAGAGTTAGATCGTTTGATAGAACAATCACCAAATATACCAATGGATATAATACGTCGTTTTGGCAAGAAGTTCAATTCTGTTGATTTTAACAAACCTGAAATATTAACTATAATGCCTGTTGATATTTATATTGATGATGAAAAAGAAAAACTAGAACAAGAGTTAGATGCATTAAAAAAGGCAGAAGAAATGCGTAGAGAATTAATAAATACTGAACAATTAAGACGAAGGTCTTTTATGGAAGATTTAACAAAATCACAAGAATTAAATGCCGAAAACAAAGAAAAAGAAATACAAGAGCATAAGAAGATTAAAAAAGAAAATGTAAATATACAAAGTATTCAAGGTGGTTTGTCAAAATTAATAGAACGTTTAGAAACAGCACAAGATAATGATGATATAATTACCCCAGATACATCAACTGACAATGACAATGACAGTAAAAGTAGTTCTCCGAAAAATGAAAATAATATTGTTATAACAGTAAATGATGTATCAAATAATAATACATAGGTTATTATAAAAAAATTGAAAGAAAAATAAGAAAAGAATGATAGTTACTTAGAACCAACAAAAGAACATTACTTATCAAAAAATGACACTTTCTTGCTACAACGCTGTGAAACGGACGTCGGGAAATCAAAAGCGACCTAAAATAAATAAGGTAACACTTTCGTGTTACAATGTAGTTAAACGTGTTGAAAACAAACGACCTCGTGTTGTACCTCTTTATGCTGATGTGGTGTTTGTTGGAGATCGTTCCCACTCTATGAATTCAACAGAGGGTGGCTCACAAGTTGGAGCAACTGCTTATATGAGAAAGCAAAAAAGACTATCTGAAAAAAGTTGTCCTGTATATGGATTTAATATTGAGTTTATAACCTTTGACGATAAGGCAGAAACGCACTTTAATAAGGATGCAAGTAATATTACTAACAAACATATTAGTAAAATTTACAAAAGTATGGAACCACGTGGTCGCACACGTCTTTATGATACAGCGATTGAGGCGATTGATAAGCAGATTGCTAGGGTTAACCGTATTAAGAAAATGATTCCCAAAGATATACAAGAACTTGTTAGTAACTGTCCTTGGTTGTTTGCATTTAACATTGCTGTAATGACAGACGGACGAGATAATGAATCGATTCAAACAAAAAGTGAATTTAAAAATGCAGTAAAGCAATATCGTAAAAATGAAAAGGGGGTAGCATTCTTTATTGCTGCTAACCAAGATGCACAAGAAAAGGCTATTGAATATGGATTTGATCCGAATAATTCTTTGCAAATGGGGAACGACAGAACTTCTGCAATTAGCGCAGTATCAGCTACTGCTTCTGCGCAATACCGAAGTTTGTCTTCTGGTACATCACAATATATTCCATGTTATACGCAGTTAGAGCGTGATGCTTCTGTTAGTTGTAATATTAGTATGCCGTATCCTCCTATTCCAACATTAACAAGGGGCAATACTGTTAGTCGTGTTTTATTTCCGTAGATATTAAGAGGATAAATATTTATTAAAAAATTTTTTACATATATTATTGTTATATATATATATATGTACAGGGATTATAGAAGTTATTTAAACCGTAAAGTAACAAGTACAAAAAATTGTCCGGAAAAAGGACCAATGGGACCACCCGGACCACAAGGACCACCTGGCGATGGTTTTAAGTGCGAAGATGGAAAGATAGATTTGAGTTGCTGTGAGATTCACGATGTAAGTGCGATAATGTTTTGTTCTCAAGATACAAGCGGGGGGGATAGTAATGCAAGAATTATATTAAGTGGTAAGAAAAAAACAGCTACGGGTATAGATGTTAGTAATGTAATTGTAATAGATACAAGCGGAGACCTAGTTGGGACCACAGGAGGTTTTTTTGTTAATCCGATTCGGAAAAAGAGACAAAACTATAATTTAGTTTATGATATTACCAGTAAAGAAGTTACTGTAGAAAAAAAATGTTGGCTAAAATTTTCTGATCGACAAATTTCAAGTATAAATCTTGATGACACAGACCCCAAATATGAATATATTGAAAGTGAAAAAGATACGGCTATTTACAGTTATCGCCTTGCATATTTAGATAATATTATTCAAGATTTAAGCAAAAATCCTAATACCAGGAGTTTTAAAACAAGAGAGCAAATTGAACCGTCGGGAAATGATATGCCCGTGGGAGTCTTTGATGAAAAAGGTAAAGATGTAATAACGGGTGGTGTATTACAAATACCTCAAGATGAAGTAAACACAGCTTTCCATTTGAGTATAAGAACTTTGTCATCAACTTCGTCAACAAACAAAGACCTAGTTATGAAACCTAACTCAAATCAAATATATAGTAACACCGGTAAATATATAATTGGTGATATTATTAATATGGACAAAAATAACTTTTATGTTCTTATAAACATAAGAACCAATCATAATCCGTCAAACTTATTAGTAGTTTTCGGATCTCCATAGTGAAACTGAAAGATTCAATGAGAATGGAAAACTTTTAAAAAAAGATCCGTGGGATTTTTTTTTTTGGACAAAAAAAAATGTCCAAAAATTCATAACGAGAAAAAGTTTTTGCAAAAGATTTTCCCAAAAAAGTGTTTTGTCTAGAAAGATGTAGGTATTTTTTAAAAAAACATAAAAAAGTGTCACTACATAACATTTTTTTTTATTGTTTAAAAAAAACAATTTAGCGGGTTTTTTGGGTTTCCAATATATAGATGAAAAACCCGAAAAAAAACCCGCTCAAACATACATGCAATGTATGTGACTTCTCATCGTCACATAAGAATGATTTTTTAAAACATATTTCAACCCTTAAGCATAAGCGGAAACTTTTGGAAACTTTTGGAAACCCAAAAAACCCGTTTTTTACTTCTCTACATATATGTAGTATTTGTAACAAAGAGTATAAATCAAAAAGTGGATTATGGAAGCATAAGAAGGCATGCACACCTGATTTACTATTAAAAGAGATACCTTTAAAGGATGCATCATTAAATAACGTTAATACTAACGAATTGCTTTCATTGTTGTTGAAACAACAAGAAGAAATTAATAATAAAAATAATGAACTATTGGAATTAAGTAAAACAAAAAATACAATAAACAATACAAATAATATATCAATTAATATCTTTTTAAATGAGCATTGTAAAGATGCGATGAATTTAACGGATTTTGTTGAAAATTTAAAACTTTCATTAGAAGATTTAAATTATACAGGAAAGCATGGTTATGTAAAGGGTGTAGCCAATATATTAATAAAAAATTTGGGAGAAATTGACCCAAAGGAACGCCCGATACATTGCACAGACAAAAAAAGGTTACAATTTTATGTTAAAGATGAAAATAGATGGGAAAAAGATAATAATAATAAAAAGATAGATGAATCAATAGCAAAAGTAACATCGAGACAGTATAAAAAGATAAAAGATTGGGAAGAATTAAACAAAGGTTATGAAAGTTCTGGAGAGAAAATGAATAGTTTTTTTAAGATAACAAGCAATTGTAACCCAAGTGATGATAATTCTAGTTTAAAAGTTATGAAAGATATTGCAGAAAATGTTCAAATAAAAAAGGCTATTTCAGAAATTACACTAGAAGTATAATTATATTCTAGTATACCCATATTCAGTTTTGTAATATTGAATTCTTTGAGAATTATTAACAAATTTTCGTGTAGTTATTATACCAACTATAATATCTGCTATTAAAGCTGGGAGATAATATTGTAATTGTAAGGTTAATACTAAAAACACTTGACATATACTATGAAACCAATAATAGAATTTATAAATAAATGTAATTATTTGAGCTTTAATTTCTAAATCATTCCACTCGCATTTATAATCTCTTATAACATTTAAGACGAATGGGTGAATGGTTGAATTTATATAAGAATATACAAATTGAGATAAAAATGAATATAAAACAATAATAACCCATTTACTCCAGGTATCTACCTTAAAATCAACAAAGGTTGTCTCATTCGAAGGACCAAAATAAAAAAAATTAGTCTTATTTTGATAAACACCAATGATGGATGATATGGATGCTATCCAAATAATACATATTATACTTGCTGGTATTACAGAGTAGTGGTTATATAGTTCTTCCATGTTAAAATAGATATCTAACACTTTTTAAGCAAATTATATTTTAACATAAAAAAAGGCACCAGAAAAAACATAAAAAAAGGCACCAAAATTAAAATATAATATAAATATAAATCATACATTTTCTCTCGAAAATTCTTCATTTAATGTTGCGAGAAATGATAAAAGATAGTTCTTAATAGTATAGGAAGGAATCCAATCTGCCGAAGTTAAATTATAACATTCAATACTGTCTTTTACAATATTATAAAATGCTGTAAAAGATTTGCGACATTTGAACTGTTTAATATCATTGTTATTTTTTACAGATAATTTAACAGGTTTATATGGATAATCACTTGGTAAAGTAACGATTAATTTTATCTTATATTCTTCTAATACAAAGGTACTTATATTCTTACATATTTCTTTTGGTAACAATGATATATCATAATAAGGACGTCGATATAAAGTTAGGGTAAATTCTATAGGTATTTTGTCCCACCATCTTATACATTCTATTGACTTGTTCAAATCTAGTGTTTTAAATAAAATATAAATACTATTATTTTCTATTGGTATGTTTTGCATTATTGAATCTCTGTTAAGATCATTTAATTCTTTTCTACAACGGTTTAACTTTCTTCTTTCGTAGTCGCTCCAATCAATAGTATAATTGTTGTAATTATTCATGTATGACTTTATAAATTAGGTGTATTGTCCTATTTAATTATAACAAAATTAACACATTCAATTTATTCCTTAATATCCTTTATTTTCTCTCTTTTGTTTAAAAATATCCTTACTTTTATATAAAATAAATTTATGCAGTCAATTATGAACTCCTAAAATACATTTTTGACTCGGCATAGCCGATTGCCCAGAGGGCAGTCAAAAATGTATTTTATCATCCAAGAATTAATATTTAATGAGAAAATAATATTTACAACTTGTTAATTTATGGTTTAGTTATGGTTTGAAACATTGCAGATAGTGTGTTGATTTTAATTCAACAAATTATCACTGCATAATTCACACGTTTTGATATTAACGTGTATAAAATGACACGTATTAGCGTGTCAAGTTGTAAAATCAATGAAATGTTACCACTCTTACTGTAAGTTGAAAG
>Ga0181392_1000201_pt1 | contig 22098 bp, 38 predicted proteins | sample 15SPOviralmetaG_FD_130083 | JGI IMG/M metagenome (GOLD analysis project Ga0181392, IMG submission 130083) | Marine viral communities from the oligotrophic San Pedro Time Series (SPOT) site, San Pedro Channel, CA, USA - 15 SPOT_SRF_2010-09-15 | ecosystem: Environmental > Aquatic > Marine > Strait... | reverse complement strand
AGAATTAGGTCTTAATCCAATAGCAGCTCAGGCTTATGGGTTTAATTTGTCTTTAGCTGAAGGATTAACTTCACTTGTAATGCCTGAAACCGCATATTTTAAAGGAGGTATGCAGGCTGTAGAAGCCGGCTTATTTAAAAATCTTAGAAATGTAGCTACTAAAAAAGCTGCCGCTAATGCAACTAAAAAATATTTTTCTAATATAGGTAAAGAGCTTGCTGAAGAAGAACTAATGGCTATTTCTAGTGATTTATTAAGAATCAGTAGTGGGTTAGGTACCCAAAATAATGAATTTACAAATTTAATAGCACAAAAACAATTAATTGCTTCAACAATATTATTAAGTGGCACTTTAGGCTTACCAGGTTTAAGTAGAAATTATAACACTACAAAAAAATTAGTTTATCAAGACGTAGTAAATAAATCTAATACTTTGCTTAACTCTATGCAGGCAGAAATGGCCGCCTTACCTAAAGATGAACAGGGTAATGTATTGCCAGAATATCAAGAGCAATATAATGCATTAGAACAAGCAAGAATATTCACAACAGATTTAGTAAGAGCAACAAAAATATCACCAAAAAATGTAAGCTCTAGTGATTTAGATTTAATTATTCAAAAAGAAAGGTTAATTAAAGAAAAAGCAGAATTAGACACTGCATTTCATGCTCCTATAAATGAACAAATTGCCGCAATAGACAATCAAATAGCTGAATCTAAGATAACAACAACTAAAGCAGAGGTTGGAAAAAAACTTAAAAAAGGTGTTGATGCTTTAGGTAAAAAATTAGGATTTAAAACCACAAGATTAAAAAATAATAAAGAAACCGAAGATTATTTAAATAAAATTGCGCCGGGCAAAGATAATGTTAAAAGAGCAGGAAACTTTGGATTTTTTGTAGAAAACCCAGACGGCACTAAAGAAATAGTTATAAACGAAGATGCTAACAAAAAAGCCGGGGTTATAACAACTGAGGCGCATGAGGGTCTTCATTATATTTTATCTGAAACATTAAAAAGCAATCCTGAAGCTCAACAAGCATTTGGTAATGCTTTATTAGATGAATTAGCAAAAATAGATCAGGGTCAAATAGCTAATAGCGAATACGCACAAAGATTACAACAATATTTAGCAGACCCGAACATTTCTGATGGAGATGCACTGGAAGAAGCGTTAACTCTTTTTTCTGAAGCAACATTGACGGGAGATATTGTTTATAATGAAAATATAATAACTAAAATTGGTGATTTTATAAGACAAACTCTTCAATCTGTTGGGCTAGAGCAAGTTGTATTTAATGAAGGTCGAGATATTTTTAATTTTATAAAAGACTATAATAATTCTATTAAAAAGGGTAGAGCTGATAAGTTTATAACAGACATTGCTACAAAAGGAGCTGTTGGTAAATTAACTCGAGGACAAGCAGTTAAACAAGCGGAAACCGTAATTAAAGAATCTAGGTCTGAAGAGGCATCTAGTAAAGTTCAAGAGCTATATGAACAAAAAGGTGTTAATGCGGCTGTAGAAATAATAGAGCAGTTTAAACCTATAACTAATAAAATAGTAGACCAGCGTAAAAATGCACCCGGCTTTGACAGACAATTGCTTACTGATGAAATTGAAACAGGGGCCGGTGGTATACTTGATTTAATACAAGCATATGATCCTGCATCTAACGTTCCTTTAGCTGCTTATATTAATAAGTTCTTACCTGTAAGAGCTATTACAGCTTCTCGTAGAGTATTAGAAGAAGAATTTGTAGGTGATATTACAGAAGCACCACAAGTAGCGGCTGAAGCCGCTCCTGAAGTAGAGGCCGAAGTCGCGCCTGCTAAAGCTAAAAAACAAGTTAAAAAAGAAACCCTTGGCGCGGAAAATCAACAAGCGCTTGAAGACGTTGTTGCGGATTTAGAATTAACTGAAGACGAGCTTACTTTTAAAGCATTACCAAATGCTGCAATAAAAGTATTTGCTAAACAAATTGGTATACCCGCTAAAAAGTTTGCTGGCAGCTCTAATTTTACACAAGCAGAGCTTGGGGCGGTAATAAACTTTATTGAAGAAAACATAGATATCATTAGACAAGCTTTACCTCAAGCGGCTGTTTTAGAAGGTGCGTCTGTTAGTGAGGGTCTTATAGGTACTGCAACTGGTGTACCTAATAATTTATTAAAAGATCCTAATTTATATACACGTAAAGAAAGAACTACAAAGAAAGCAGGATTAGTACCTTATGAAAAAAATAAAGGTATTGACAATAGTTCAATTCTAAAAGCTATAGGTATTATTGAAGGCAAAAGAACTGCTGGGCCTAGAGATAAACAAGCTCAAACAGCTAAAGGATTAATTAATGTACTTGCTAAGTTTGCTACAAATCAAGAAGTGCGACAGCAAAAAGATTTAACCCCTCAGCAAAAAACTGATATTGAAACTGGTAAAGGAAGCAGATTGTTATTTTCTAAATCTAAAAGTGATCAACCTTTAAAAGATAAATGGAAATTAAAACTATACGATTTAAATACAAATAAAGGGCAAGCTCAATATTTAAAGGATATTGAAAATATTTTATGGCCTGTTTATGGGGATGCTTTAAAAGCTGGTCAATTATATGGCTTAGGGGCTGGACAAAATAATAAATTATTTACAAAAAAAATACAGGCTTTAATAAAAAAGCTAAAAAAAGAAAAACCTTTAAAAACTTTTTCTGTAAATACAGCCATGAATAAGCCTACCCAAGTTCAAGAATATGGTAAATATGGCAATGATTATAATGGACTTTTAAAATTAAAAGAAACTGGAGAATTAGATAAGTTAAATAAAAAGAATTTTACTTTATGGAAAGAATTTTGGGAAAAAACCAATACTCTCATTAAAAACAATTCTAAAGCAATTATTCCGGTATTACAATTATTACAATCAGCAACAAATGATACAACTCATATAAACAGAAGAGGCGCGCCATTAATAGCTGTAGATAAAAATTTTACAAAAACAGGAAAATTAGAGCACGCGGTTCCTAATGTTCTTGCTTATGTGTATCTTTTAGATTCTATTTTGGACCCTAATTTAAATTTTAAAACAGAATTTAATTTTATTAAAAATAATTATAAACTTGTTGCTCTTTCTGCAGAAAATAATAAGCTTTTAGACAAGGTTTTTAGAGATAAAATGCCCGAAAATTGGAAAAACTGGTATGATAGATATTTTAATTCCGAGATAGCTAAATTAGGGGGCATTAATCCTGTAGATATACAATCATTAATTAGCAATAAAAACTTAAGTGTTGAATTGAATGTTAATATAGATGGATCAAAATTAAATAAAGCAAACAAAGAAGCTCAAATAAAGTTAAGTAAATCTATAAAGAAAGCTGAGAAAAAAAATAATTTAGAATTACCTAAATCTCAACGCTTACCTAAAGACAGTACTAATGAACAAGTATTGGCTAAAATGCAAGAGCTTGATAATGAAGCTAATGAAGCTAGAATTAAATACAGCAAATCACAAAACTTAGATGAAGCATTTAATGATATTATAGAGGCTAAGACCGGTATTGAAACATATAAAAGATTTTCGCCGGCTAAAGCAGAAGTAAGAGGTGCGAGTAAAGGTAAATTTAATTTCTTTATTCCGCCCAGCGCTGAAGACTTTACGGGCTTATTATATAAAACATTGGCTAAGGGTAAAGTAGGCGATAGACAAATGCAATGGTATAAAGATAACTTATTAGATCCTTATGCTAGAGCAATGAATGATATATCTGCTGCTCGGGTAGCAATGTTTGAAGATTATAAAGCGCTTAAAAACGATTTAGAAATTATTCCTAAAGATCTTAAAAAGAAAAGCGTTGATGAATATACAAGAGAACAGGCCGTAAGAGTTTATATATGGAACGACCAAGGCAATAATGTACCTGGTTTGTTTAAAACAGATCAAAAAGACTTAGTTGATTATGTAAATAAAGATTCTGAACTTAAGCTTTTTGCAGAACAACTTATAGCTATTCAAAAAAATGATGAATATTCTGCCCCTAAAGAAGGATGGCTCGCGGGTAGTATTACAACAGATTTATTAGAAGGTGTTAATTCTATTAAAAGAAAAAAATATTTAGAGCAGTGGCAAAATAATGCAGATGAAATATTTTCTGATGTTAATATGAATAAATTAGAGGCTGCGTTTGGAAAGCCTTATAGAAAAGCTTTAGAAAATATTCTGCAAAGAATGAAAACGGGTAGAAACAAACCGTTTACAAGTGACTCACTTGCTGGCAGAGTTACTGATTGGTTAAACAATTCCGTGGGGGCAATCATGTTTTTTAATACACGATCTGCTGTATTACAAACAATATCGTCCATTAACTTTGTTAATTGGAGTGATAACAATATTTATGAAGCAGGTAAGGCTTTTGCTAATCAACCTCAATATTGGAAAGACTTTAAGCTTTTATTTAATTCAGACTTTTTAAAAGAAAGACGGGGTGGATTAAGGTTTAATGTAAGTGAATCTGAAATAGCTGATGCTGCTAAAAAAGGTGGAGCAAGAGGGGTTATAAGTAAAATACTTCAAGCTGGATTTCTACCTACACAAATGGCGGATAGTTTTGCAATCGCGTCAGGTGGTGCTACATTTTACAGAAATAGAGTTAAATCTTATGTTAAAGAAGGGCTAACAGAAACCGAAGCGCAAGAAAAAGCATTTTTAGATTTTAGAGAAATAGCTGAAGAATCACAACAATCCTCAAGACCTGATAGAATTAGCGCACAACAAGCGGGGCCATTAGGGCGCACCATATTAGCTTTTGCAAACACCCCAGCACAATATGCTAGATTAACTAAAAAAGCCGCCAGTGATCTTATAAATAACCGTGGTGATGCTAAAACAAATATATCTAAGCTACTTTATTACGGTGCAGTGCAAAATTTAATATTTAATACTTTACAGCAAGCGGCATTTGCAATTGCATTTGGAGATGATGATGAAGATGAAAAGAAAAAAGAAGAAAAATACATAAGTGTAGCTAATGGAATGGCAGACGGTTTACTTAGAGGTATTGGAGTTGGTGGTGCTGTAATTGCTACATTAAAAAATGCTTTAATTAAAATTATTAAAGAATCTGAAAAGAAACGACCTGATTATGCTGAAACTACCGTAATGCAATTATTAGGTATATCGCCACCTATTCAATCAAAAGCTCAAAAAATTAGAAGTGCTTTAAAATCTTACGAATGGAATAAAGACGAAATGAAAGAAAAAGGATTTAGCTTGGGCAATCCCGCTTATTTAGCAGGAGCTAATGTTATATCCGCTTCAACAAATGTACCTCTTGATAGAGTAATTAAAAAAGTTGACAACGTTAGATCAGCCACAAGAGACGATATATCTAAATTAGAAAGAATGATGTTATTAGCAGGTTGGTCAGATTGGCAATTAGGAATACAACCTGAAAGAAAACCAAAAAAGAAAAAGAAAACTAGAAGCTCTGGCAGAGGAACTAGCAGAAGTAATAGTAGATCATCAAATAGAAGATAATATGAATTCACCATTGTATGCAAAAATTAGCGGACCTTGCAAAGCCGCTGCAAAAAGAAAATTTAAAGTATGGCCATCTGCCTATGCTTCAGGTTGGGGCGTAAGATGTACAAGTGCAGGCGGGCCTAGTAAAATGGGTAAAAAGAAAAAATAATTATGGACAAAAATTTAAAATCAATTGTAGGGGAACTTAAGAAAGCTTCTCGCATGCATGCCGCACAAGCTAAAAAAATCGAAGGGCATATTAAAGCTATGCAAAAAATGAGTAAGAAAAAGTAATTATGGCATTCGAACAAAACAATTCTCCTTTTCAAAAACAAAAAGGTGGTGGCACAACAAAAGCCTGCTTACCTCTTGCTAAAATACGCAGTATGAGCAAAGCTGAAAAAGGTAAAGTTGTACGTGCTAAAAGAAAAGCTGGCAAAGCTGGTAAGTACAAAAGAGATTCTAAAACAAACGTAAAAGGCGCAAGCACAAAAGGCGGTACACTTCGTGATTGGTTTGAAAAAGAAGACTGGAGGCAAGTAGCTAATCCTAGTAAAAAATGTGGTGAAAAATGAAATATTTTAACAACAAAGATGATTTTAAGGGGAACATAGATAAGATGGACCCTAAATTGTTAACCATGCTTGACGAGCTTCGTGAAGAATATGGCCAACCAATTGTTCTTAATTCTTCATATAGATCCGCTTCTCATCCTGTAGAAATTGTAAAAAGCAAACCAGGCGAGCACACATATGGTGCTGCTGTAGATATTAAATGCGCTGGCGGTGAAAATACATTTAATTTAGTAAGTGCAGCTATTAAGGTTGGGTTCAGACGCATCGGAATATCGCGTAAAAGTAATTTTGTACACGTTGGGATTGGTTATCCTAATGCGCCTAAAAAAACTATTTGGACGTATTAACCGTCACAACTTAAACAATCAGGATCCATAGCTGCTGCAGCTATATCACCTCTTAATACGGATTCTGTCCTAGTATAATATAAAGTCTTCACCCCTTGTTTCCAAGCTTCAAAATGCACGGTATTCAGCCATCTTGGCGTTGCTTCTGATGGAAATGCAAGGTTTAAGCTTACAGACTGATCTATATAGTCTTGTCTTATCCCTGCTTGTCTAATCAATTCTAATTGATTTATTTCTTTAAATGTTTTAAATACATTTTTTACAGGCTCTCCTCCTCCTTCTTGGTTAAGTCTTCCTCCGTGATCGTAATACCATCCATCAAGTTGTTTAATTCCTTGAACGGATCCACCATCTTCCAAAATTTTATCCCAAGTTTCTTTATTATCGATTCCAAGTTTTCTTAATACTTTTTTAAGTTCTTTATTTTTACGTATAAATGTACCTTTAGCTGATTGCTCTGTAAATACATTCGCAGCCCATGGCTCTATGCCCGGTGATACATTACCTGCTAATTTACTATTAGAAACAGTTGGTGCTACAGCTCTTAAATGCGTATTTCTAAAACCTGTACCAGCACACCATAATGGTTCGCCATATGTTTCAGCTAAAGCTCTTGATGCTCTTTCCGTTTCAATTTTAATTTTTGAAAAAATTTCCCGCGTTTTGAACTGCGCTAACAAGCTTTCGAAAGAAATTCCGCTTTTTTGCAACAGGCTGTGCCATCCAAGGACACCAAGTCCCAGCGCTCGCCCTTTCTCCGCACTGCGTACAGAGTTCTCGAATCCCTTCATATTCTTCGCTTTCTGGATAAATTCTTCTAGCACACCGTCCAGGAACCATGTGGCATCGTATATCAGATTGGTATTTTTCCATTCGTCATATTTATCTAAATTAACTGAAGATAAACAACAAACAAAACTATGGCTTTCATCCGTATGCAACACTATTTCACTACAGATATTAGTCATATGTACCTTTAGACTATTTTTTTTATACGCCTCTGGGTTATTTTTGTTTGTATTTCCCTTAAAAAGGATATAAGGTTCTCCAGTTGCTTTGCGCTTTTGGAGGAGTTTGGACCATTTCCCTCTCGCTTCTTTATTTCCCGCTTCAAGTCTTCGCATGAACTTGTCGCCGACCACAGCACACTGGTGGAGGTTAAGTGACTGTCTATTGACGTCTCCTTTAGGCTCTCTGATCTCCACCCACTCGTCAAAGTCGGGATGTTCAATATTGATATTAACTGAAGCAGCTCCTCGTCTGACAGATCCTTGATTAGTGGCAAGTATTGTTGAATCGTATATCTTGCAAAACGGCACCACTCCATCACTTGTTCCATTGTTTGTTATTCTAGCTCCGGCAGGACGAATCATATTAATCCCGATACCAACACCCCCACCGTGTTTTGCTAGTAACATCATTTCTAAATTTTTAGTTCCAATATCATGCACGCTATCCGCTACATCAATACCAAAACAACTAATAGGTAATCCGCGATCTGAACCAGTATTAGATAGTACAGGTGACGCCAAACACAACCAGCCTTTCCATATATAATCAAAAAACTTTTCAGCTAGTTCTGGCTTGTATAAACGCTTTGCTATAGTTTTAGCAACTCGCTCATATGCATCTTTAGGCGATTCACCATTAATTAAATAGCCACCAATGATAGTTTTTTTATAAACATCTGTATCACCCCAAACAGGATAGTCTTCACCTTTTTTCCAATCGCTATTCCACATTTAAATCTAATTTTTTTTCTTTTTTAGGTTTAGTTGTAACTTTAGTCTGTAATTTTTCTAAAGCTTCATCATATCCGTCCATAAGTTTAACTAATTCTAATGTACCAATACTTAATTCTCTAAGATGTGATATTTCATTTAATACTTGTTGTGTTACACGCTTAAGAGCTTCAACGCTTCTCTGCATGTCTACTAATTTACTTTCTTTCATTTCATTTAATTTTATAAAACATTACTAATACTATTCTTTCTTTTTTAAACTCATTAGGATATTTACTATGAAAATATTCACAAGGATATGAGATTAGTCTATTTTCTTTAGCCCCTATTACACTTTTTAAATTCCATTTTGACTTATCATTAGCTTCGTTTAAAAGCATATAATTTTGTTCTTTACTTGTGTTTAATTTAAGCTTATGTCCTTTAGTTTTATGGGACCAAAAAGCAGTTCCATTTAAACTTTTTTCGTTGTCAGACATATATATTACCGCGGCTCTATCCGGTTGTTGCCCTTCAATCAAGGAATCATTGTGAATGCGCCATTCGTTGTCTTGATTTTTTTTTGCTTGTCTAAAAAAACAAAGTACATTCTCTATTTTTTTATTTTCTAAAGCACTAAGTTTTAAACTAAGGTAATCAATAAAATTTTTAGGAGGTTCCATTACCCAAAAAGATTTACTAATAGTTTTAATTTCCTTAAAATTTTTTAAATAGCCTTTAAGACTAACAAATAAAGTTTTGTCTAAAAAATCATCTACTACATATATCATTTAAATATTGTATAAATAAATTAAATAACCAAATGTTACATTTAAATTAACTATTACTAAATTCCATTGCTTTGCTACAAAAACTTGAGGCAAAGATAATATACCGCCGGCTACATAAGTTACAGCGCCAATAGCATCAGGTAATAAATAAGGTGAAATCATTATAAAAGCAGCACCCATATAACCTAATCTGTTAGATAGTCTTTCAACAGGAGTTAACTTCCGTTCTTTTACAAGGTTTTTTAACTTTACCATATATCTTCAAAATCCTCTCCTTCGTTTGCTTTTGAATAATCTGTTGGACGAACAGCAAAAAAATCAGTATGAGTATGCCCGCCGGTAAGATGGTAAAACCAATCGAGGTTGCTTGCTGCTTTTTTGTTAAACTCAAAGTTGAGCCCACTGTTTGCGTACCCAAGCTCATGCAATTTTTCATTAAGCCGTTTTCTAATAAACTGCTTGAGGTCGTAAGCTTTAAGATTTTCAATGTCTCCGAGCTCGAACATTTTATCAATATATTTTTCTTCTGCATGCAATATAGTTTTGGCCGCATCAAGTATTTCAGCTTTACATTTATTTAATAATTTAGGGTCTTCTTCGCACATGTGTCTAAAGAGTTGACAGCCCATTTTACTATGTAAAGATTCATCTCGTACTGACCATTTCATTTGTTGCCCGATGCCTTTTAATAAGTTCCTAAGTTGAAAAGAATATAATACAGCAAAAGCAGAATACAAACTAACTCCTTCAGCAAAAGCAGAAAAAATAGCCAGGGATTTTGCAATACCAACTTTATCAGATCCTTCATAAGCAACGAGGTTGTCAAACCTTTCCATAGTTGCATCATCTTGTAAAAATGCTTCAAAATTTTCAAGTCCTAATGTTTCATTTAAATAGCTATAAGCAACAGCATGAATTGTTTCTTGGCTACCAAACATCATCGCCATCTGTTGTATTTCATGCTTAGGAAACCACGCTACTACCTTTTGTGTCCAATAATCAGATACTGCGCATTCTGTTTGTGCAAATCCTAATAATATATTGCCTACTAAATTTTTTTCTTTTTTAGTTAATTTTTCATTCCAATCTTTTACATCACCAGACATGGGTATTTCTGTATGTAACCAAAAGGCTTGCGCTTGTTTTAACCAACCTTCGGTATAATATTCTGGATACTCAAAAGGTTTGTAAGGCACTCTTAAATCAAATAATCCCATTTATTATTTATCTATTGTTAAACAAATATCTACGAACGGTAAATATATAACATGTTCATTATAATCAGTATTAATATACGATCTTATTCCTAACAATACGCCAGGATAAAGCCCTATAGTTAATTCCCAACTTTTATCTTCCTTGCCCTCGGTATTTTTTAACATAATTTTTACTTTTTTTAAGTTGTGAAGTTTTACTTTTTGCGTGCACATTAGGACGCTTTACCTTATTTTTAGTTTTGTAATTATTTAATATTATTTTTGCCATAGCATTTTATATTGTGCGTTTCATGTAATTCAACAAGCTCTTTATATAAAAGTCTTCCCCTTGTTTCAATACTCCATTTAATAAATTTATCAATTTGTCTATCCGCATATTTAATGCGAGCTATTTTTTTTGCTTCTCGAGGATCAACTCTACTGTTTTGTCGCATTCTTTTTGATTCTGTGGTTTATATAGTGTATAATTCGGAAATTGATTCATTACAAGCTGCTTAAATAGCTTCCAGCGCATTGGGAATGATTCATTAGCCCGACCTTTTGTTTCAATTATAAAAGTATCTCCTATAAAATCTGGTGTATATTTAATAGGTAATATTCTTTTGCACCCCCTATTTTTATAATCGCCTTTTCCATTTGATTGTCTTTCATATACTTCGTTTTCAAAATGAAAACCGTTTAATAAAACAAAAGTTTCACCTTCGTATTTTGATCGTATCTTAGCTTTTTTTAAAGCCATATACATATATCTTTCTAAGCCTGACGCAAAGTTAATACCATCATAAGATACTTTTTTTGAAACAACAGGGCCTCGCTTCCTTCTTTTATATAGGTTTCTTTTAGTTGTTTTCATATTTTTTTAGTAAGGCGTCTTGAAGCTCTTCAGTCGCCGACTCTTTAAGTTTTTGAAGATATAAAGTTGCATCCATTAATTCTTCTTGTAAATGATTAATCCAAGCAAACATATCTGAATGATCATCTTCGAGAGTAACTTTATATTTTTTAAAACCCACATCAGATCTATCTATAAACTTATCTACTACGCGCTCAACTACTGGATCTCTAAATTTAATTTCTTTTTTATTCATCTTTTACGAATGTTCCGTTAATCATTTTACCAGTTCTACTAGATATTTCATCATAAGCAGACTGAACACAAGTTTCAATATCGGTACCGACAAGGTGGGCAAGATTAGTAAGAACAACAATGCTATCACCAATAGCATCAATAATATCTTCTTTATTATTTTTAAGTAAGGCTTGTGATAATTCTCCAGATTCTTCATATAATTTAATTAGCTGCGTTTTAGTATCTCCTTTTTCATACAAACCTCTTTCTTCTGCCCAACTTCTAATATTATTAAATATTTCAATTGGCTCAATAATAGGCATAAGATTGTTTTCGGGATTTAAAAAAGCTTCATAATATGCTTTATTATAAATATAACTGCGTTTTTCGTTATACATAGACTTTTTGCAGTTTAATAAAATCCAATTAATTGTTTCAACATCAAGTTTAAATTCACCATGTGAAGTTTCCCATGATAAATCCATATTATCCCTTAGCCAATTATTAAGCTGTAACTTAGGAACAGGAAATGTTGTGGTCTGTTCGGTAACGTTTATTTTCATTTTATTTAATTTTTGATTACATAAATCTTTATACTTTTGTCTGTCAATTTTATAGCCATAAGACTTTTGAAGTTCTATTTCCCGGTCAGATATATAATTTATATCATCGCTAGAATCAAGAACTTCATACTCGTCTGACTTGTACCCTTGGACAGTCGTTACACGCTTATTAAGATTACGTGTAACTCCTATTTTTTTACCCGGTACATGATAAATAAAATACATATTTTATGTTGCTAATGGTGCCTTTATAACTGAAGCAGGATTATAATTAATTAAAGTAATATCCTCATGTGTTGGTATAACTACTTCGTGTGTTAAAGATAGCCCTTTTTTTAATTCAACGGTGGGCAATAATGTATCAACTCTATTTAAATATTCAGCAGATTGCTTAAGGTGATTATTGTATAAATGACAATCACCTAAAAAACAAACCAGCTCACCTGGCTCATAACCTGTTCCCTTGGCTAGCATAAGCAATAATAATCCATACATAGCTATATCATAAGGCAACCCTAAAAACACATCAACTGATCTTTGAGACCAAGCTAGACTAAGTTTACCTTCATTTATATATACTTGAAAACCATAATGACAAGGAGGAAGTGCCATATCACCCAACTCAACGGGATTCCATAAGCTTGCCATAATGCGCCGCGAGCTTGGTTCTTGCTTAATTTGCTCGAGAACCCATTTAAGCTGATCAATACCATCAAAGTCACGCAGCTGCTTGCCGTAGACAGGACCAAGAGTATTATCGGTTCTGCCAGACTTTTTATAATTATCGTTCCAATAAGTAACCCCGTGATGGCGTAAGTAATACATATCATTGCGACCTTGTAATATCCATAGTAATTCCGTAATTGCATGATTAAAATATATTTTTTTAGCGGTTAATAATGGAAATCCGAGTTCCATATTATGTCTAAGAATTCTTCCGAAGACAGATCTCGTCCCAGTGCCAGTTCGATCATTTTTTTCTTTTCCTCCATAAAGTATTCCTGATAATAATCCTCTGTATTCATTTTGCACGTTTATCATAATAATATTTCATTGTTTTTCTTATTGCTGGCCATATATCTTTATCATTATATGAAATTGGTGATATATGAGCCTTTTCGTTTTTTGTATATGGTCCTAATCTAATCTCTATAAACCAAAGATCTGGGAATAATCCCTGTGTAGTAGGTTTAGGAGATATACGATAATTATTATTAATACAATAATTAAAATGTAATTGTTCCTCATTTGTTAATGTTTTAGCATATTTTGATAAGCCTTTATAAGACTTCTTTTTGGCTAACCCGCTTCCCATGGCATAATTTCATTATGAATTGCTTCTGGATATATAGGTACAAAACAGCCTGATCTATATTCCCATTTAAAGTGAGCTTCAGCTCCGTTTTCGCCTAAGTTCTGAAATTTTACTTTGAGCACTTTGGCTTTAACAGTTTTATTATCATAGTCGCGGTGAACCAATAAGCCGTGATAAGAAGCATCATACCATTCGCCACCACCTTTAATATTATACATAGTTGGTTCTTCAATTTTTCCATCTTTATCTTTATACATTTTTGTAGGATGAGCTACGACTATAACTAACACATCATATTTTTTTGCAAAAATTTCAATCTTAGTTAGATATTCCATTGTATATCTATTAACATCTTCTGTTTTGCAATCTACATCTCTTACTTTATTAAATGGGTCAATAACTAAGCATTTAATACCTTTCCTTTTAACAAGTTCGGCACCTTTCTTTAAAACTGATTCTAAAGTATAGCGCTCCATATCTATAAAAAAGAAATTGTCATCAACATGCCCAGCTATTGATTTCCATTTTGCTCCTCCAATATCGGATTTGTGTGGCATATCCTGCCATACCTTTCGCATTAGTTTATGAGCATGTAAGAATGTAGGTGCGTTTTCAGGTGAAGCAAACGCGGTCTTCCATTCGTATTTTTGATTGTAACCTACAACCATTTGATCCACGAAATCAGACTTGCCACTGCTTGGTATACCAGTAACAGTAATAAACTGACCAGTATAAGTGCTGAAAATATTGTCGAAATTTTCAAGCCCAATTTGGTAACCTTTTTTAAAACCATTTTGAACAAAATCTGTAATTTCCCCCTCAATGTCATTGAACGTTGTAACGTTTTCGAGTGGTACTGCCTTCGCTTGTTGTACAAGTTTTGATAATCCTTTAGTTCCATATTTTAATAAATATTCATTAGCGTCCTTACAATCATTGAAGTCTATAATAAAACAAGCCTCTGCACCAAGACGTCTAATTAATTCTTGCTGCAAGGCTTGTCCTGCTTCATCTTTATCAACTGCTAAAATTATTTTTTCTTTATTGTCAAGATAGTCTATACAGTTGTCTAAGTAATCTAAATTGTTACTATTTAAAGTTGCCCCGTTAGGGACAGAGATAGTATTGAATACGCCAGCCTCATGGAAAGATAATACATCCATTTCGCCTTCCACAATAACGCAACTAGTGTAATTAGCAACGCTATTGATATTATAAAATACTTTTTCGGCTCCCTTAAATAGTTTAAAGTTTTTTCTAGCATCTCTATATTTTATATTAATTAATTCATTACCTATAAAATAATTAAACTTAATTGTATTTTCAAGCTTATTAGTCTGTGGCATCCATTCTTGACCTTCTGAAACTTTTAAAGTCTTAAGCGTTTTAACAGATATACCCCTTGAATCAAACCACTTTTCAACTTTAGTGCTTTCTATAGGTGCTACACTTTGCTCAACTGGCCGAGTGTATTCTTTTAGACTATTGCCTTTTCTTTGATAAGTATGTAATTGAAAAGTAGTATCACAATTATGACAAGTACCTAAGCCGGTTTGCCAATCATAAGAAGCACATTTTAATTTTTGTTTTTGTGACTTCCTATCAGATGAGCACAGGGGACAAATTCCCTGCGCTTTCCCTTCTTCAAGATCATATTGGTTAAAATCTTCAATCTTATAACCATTTATTTCCTGAGTATTAATTTGCATTTAATTTTCGTCTTTTAGTACTGGTTCATTGTTTTCATCATAATAGACATATATCCATTTTTCATCAATTACGTCGTAATATTTATTAAAACGGTAAATCATCTGCTACAGGTTGAGGTTTTGGGGCCGCAGGCGCTGAAGAAATATTATCTCTTGGCGCTGGCTCTACATTTTGGCCATTCGTCCAAACAACATTAACATTACCTAAATAAACTTTAGGCTCTTTGCTTTCGCGTTGTTCTTTAGATTGACGTACAGTTAATGATCCTTGTTGACCAAACTGATCAATTTCATCATTAATTGTAATTGTTACAGGTAAATACTTACCTTTTTTTCCATCTATAATTTCTCCCTTAGGAACTTTAGATAGGTTAATACTAGTATTTAAAATAGTTGCCATATAAAATAAAATTTAAAGTGTTTCATTAATAAAATATTGTTGAGGGTCAAAGTTAGGTGTATTATAGTGTAAATCAAACATTTCAGATGCTTTAATTACTTTATCTTCTCCTCTTTGTAAAAACTTTTCAGAACAATCACATAGTTTAATTTTATGTGTATTTTTATCCATTACAATAAAAACCATTTCAAATCCAAATAGTTTATTATAAATATAAGCTTGACTATCATAATTAAACTTATTTGCACTAAAACGAAAATTATCAAGATTTGTTGTAGTTTTTAAATCAATAACTAAATGCTCATCATAATTAATTATATCAGCTTTAGCTTTCCAATTAAAATCAAAGATTTTACCTACGGCAGGCTCTTCATAAATCATATTAGATCCTGTAATTAAGCTTTCAATAAACTTATTTTTAAGTAGTTTATCTGTCATAGCTTCTACCATATCAGCTTCATGCTGAAGTAAACACATTTCGCCATCAGATATTTCTTTATAGCGGTTAGTGTTTCTTGTAGAACTTTCTACAATTTTAAAGGACTTAACTTTTTCAGGCTCTAATATAATAGTATGAAAATATCCACCAATAAGCATAGCGGCTGTTTTTTCAACCGGGATGTATAAATTTTCAGGTTCGCTAAGCAGCGTGCGAATATTTGAATTACTTAAATATTGCTGGCCAAACTTGCCGTAATAATGTTCATCCTCTCTGAGCTTATCTATTACCTCTTTACTATTCATTTAGAGTGTGCTTAATTCTTGTTCTAATTCAGGCGTAAGTTTATATTTACTTTTAATCTTTTCGAGCGAGCCACCTTTCTTTAAATACTCTTTAGCCTCTGGTACCCAATTATTATTTGAAGCTGTAGTTGCATCGGCATCTGCAGTATCATCAATTAAAAATAAATTACCTAAAGCATACTTTTTAGCATAAGAACTAGCTGTGCCATATCTTTGGGGCATTGCTTGCCCTTTAAACATAACATCAACTCCTACGACTGCAGTTGCTGAAAGCTCATTAAGATTATCTCTAATGGTTGCTGTTGATTGAATTACTGAAGGATCACTTGATATAAGTTCTTCAGTTGTAGTAACGGTTACATCGAGCTCTAGTAAGAATGGTTTTAAAGCTTCTAAGATGTCTTCGGCTGATCTATAGTAATAGTTACCGAATTTGTTAAAGCGACTTTTTTTTGCCTTTAACTTGGTTTGAATGGTTGCTAATTTCTGCGTTAATTCCATAAAAAAAAATTAGATTGGTTAGTATTATAATTACGCATCTCGTGTATTATTTACACGGAATCTCCTATTTAACTTACAGATAATCAAGCACTTGCGAGCTATCTACGTTGTCAATTAGTTTTTGTATCGCTGCTTTTTTAATTTCAGATACTCTTACATAAGAACTAGGTCCTTCAATACCTACGATCTTTGCGATGTCATTAGCAGAATGTTTATCGCAATCCAGTCCGTAAGATAAGCGTAATACTTCATATTCTTTCGGATTTAAGTTCTTTTTTAATATACTTTTTAAATATATATTAAGCATGCCTAAATTATACGGCTCTGATCGATCTGGTACTTGATCAAAATAACTTTCTTCATTATCAGCTTGTTCATCTATACTTAAAAATATACTATTAAAAAATATCTCTACTATCTTTTTATCTTTGGGGTTTTGCCGCATTTCATTTAATTTGTGCTCTGGTATGCGTATGTGCCCTCTTGTTATATCTATTGATCTTCGTATTGCACCTTTAATTCTTTTAGATAGAAATGATTTAATTGTTTTTTCAGGATCTTCAGACTCAATTATCTTACTCATCTCTATCTTATCTACCGCTGCAATCAATCCCTTGCTGCCTTCCTGTATCAGGTCGGTAATATCTAAAACTCCGGATGCTTGTTGCATTGTTGAAAACTTATGTGCCATATTCTCTACAAGTGGTAAAAACTTTATGATTAGCTCATCTCTGGTGTAAAGATCATAAGATCTTTTATCCTCTGGCATAGAGTTTAATAAATCAACTTTATACCGAATGTAATTACTTACATTATATTTTTTCATGTGCTTAAATCATAGAGTTCAATAAATTTTTTTCGGTTTTTAATTGGTTATCAAGGTTTCTGTACACGGTTCGGGTTGAACAGCTAAGCATCCGTGCGATGGTTTGAACTGTTATACATTCATGCATATCGTGTATAGCATTCATGCATTCATATATATTTTCTTTTGTTGCAATTTTAGATCGGCCTATTAGCTTACCTACTATACTTAGCTTTTCTGATTTTGTTAATCCTGTTATATCTTTAAATATTATCTTGCGTGACTTATTATTAGGTGGCCGTTCCAAATCTATTTTATATATATTATTAATAATATTTGATAATACATCTTCAGATATTTCGAAGGTAATAAAATTATTTGGTTTATATGCAATATGCTTACATAAAGTTTCAAATCCATTTTCATATAGGTCTGGATTTAAATACAACAATACTAATAAATGCCACTTTAAAGATCTAAATGTATTGATCTTAGCTTTGCTTCTAAATAACTCATAACATTCGTAAGTACCCTGCTCATAAAACTTACCCCATTCAAATACTTGTGAAGGTAAATCATTTATTGGATTTCTTCGATATATTATTCTATTGTCGTTTAAGTATTCCATCCTGCGTGACATTAGCCTACTACTCGTTATATATATTAATTAGCTTACGTCGCATTACATCTCCAAGAGTTTTAGCCTTTGGCTATACTTCTTGACAAGATCAGCTTTGTGCTTTAATGTTTTTATTGGTATAATACCACTTCGATTATAAGATAAAACATCTTCGATTATTTCCTGTCTTAATAAATATATATTATTCCATATATATTCTTTATGATCTTTAGTTCTGTTTACCCATATTATGAGTTGTCTGTTACCTATTTTAATTTTCATAATATATTATCTATTTTACGTTGTATATGTTCAAGCCTTCGTTTAATTATCATTGCTCGCTCATACTGTTCATTCTCTTCACACTGTTCGAGTAATTCACTTAAGCGGCTATGTTCATCCAGCAATATTAAGAAATTATTTCCTTCTCCGGTAATTTTTTTATATAATTTATCTGCAATTATTTCGGCAATTGCCTTGGCTTCCTTCTCAGTCATCCGTTGTTTCTATTAATTTATATATATAATTTAATACTTTGAGTTCAGTTTGAGCACCTTCAATAAGACCGTTCATTTCTTCGCGTGTAATATTACCTCTGAACATACCGCTTTTAAGTTCGCGGCGTAAATCTTCGAGGTGTATACCAGCATGAATTACTTTGGCATATATTTTGCTGTTAGCTCGTTCTTTAATTGTCATCTTTAAATTGTTTATCATCAACTATATTATCAAGTTGCTTGCGTAAAATATTTGTAAACTTATGGCCCATTAAATCCATTTTATTTAAACAGTCCCGTGTAAATTTATACATTTCTTTATTCTGCAGTAATTTAATTCTATACTTGTTGCGATAAAATCTATCAGGGTCAAGACGTTTAACTTGTAGTCTCATTTTAGTATCCATTTGCTCTTGCAATTTTAAATACTTACTATGGTAATCTTTTTCCCATAAAGGATTAATTACATTTTCAAATAGCTTAAGGCCGTGTATAACAGTAGCATGATCTTTGTCTACAGCTTTACCTATGCTTACTAATGATTCACCTGAGTAATCTTGAGCAAGCTTATAATAAATTGCCCTGGGATATACCACATCGCGTCTGCGAGTGCGTTCTTGTATTCTTTTATTAAATGCGTTGTTTACTGCATTTCTAATAGCTGTCGTATTCATATGCTTTTACTTTTGGGTGTGGGTTAATGTTTGGTTGTTTCCATTTATATCCTAGTATCGGGTGGATTTCATAATCCCAAATATCCGATAACATTTGCTCTTTCTTTTCCATTATATTACTTCTAAATTAAGTTCGCGCGCTACATAGTTTATATGCCTGCTGGTTGAATAACTGCTTGCGCCTACACCATCTACCCACCAAGGCATTTTTTTTAGTGTGTTGCCGTGGATTGTTGCAACATGTGTATCATATGAGATGATTGCATTGCCAACTTGTTTAAGGTTTTGTTTGTATCTGTCGAAGGTTTTCATAGTCTAATAAAGTTTAAAGGTTTAATATATTTGTTAATGAATTTGCCAATTGATTCAGCATTGCGCATACCTTCAAACATAAAAGGTTCAACGCTTTTGTAAAGGTATTCTCGGTTATTTACAAATGTAAGCGTAAGCTCACTGGTTTCGTAATTGTACTCAGCAAGTTTAATTGCTGCAGAGTTTACATTAATTCGTTCTTTAATTAGTTTTGTCATATTTACTTTGTTTTATTATATTATCAAGTGTGTTGCGTGTTAATTCTGCATATGATATTCCGTCTACAATATCTGTTGTTACATCTTTGGGGTAATGTTTTAATATGTTTTCAATTACCCCGTCAAGCACATGATCATCAAGCTTGTTATTAAGCGTGTAGTGATCAGTTTTGTTTTTGTATGTAATTGATAGCTTACTCAGCCCCATCGTCGTCTATGTTTTCGCTTAGCCATCTTTCAATCTCAGACTCATCCATGTATTCGTCTACATCATCCATAAGGATTTTAGCTCCGGGAATATCTTCAGCAACTTGTACAATGCGCTCCATGATGGTATTAAAATCAGGTTGATAGTAGTATACATCATTCTCCCAGTTAAGACAACTAGGGTCTTCAGTTAAGATATAGATATTGTACCCGTCTGCTGTTAGGTACTCAGTTAATTGTAATTCATTGTTACAATAGTTGTCAAAGTTTGTAATGGTTACATTTAGGTGTTGCTCTAGTTTTTCTAATGGTGTCATAATTTTTGGTTTTAAGGTTTATAATATTGTACGGAGGAGGAGGAACATTACCCTCGCTTCATCTCGAGATTCTATTTGCCCGTCGGCAATCCCCCGTAGCTGGTTACACATATATGCATGTGTATAGCATTAATCTTTTACTTGTTCAAGTGTTTTATATCTGTTATCAATGTAGTCAATCAATCTTATTGTGAAGTATTCGATTAAGTCATTGTCTTCGAAGCCATCATCAAGTAATGGTTTAAGCTTTTCAATGTTGTAGTCAAACGCCCAGTCATCAACTATATCTCTCATGCGTTCGTGCTTTTTTTTAAACTCTAAATAGTTTTCTAGTTTACTCATGATTATTATTTTTTAGATTCATATATATTATCAATTGTCTTGCGTATTTATTCTGTAAGCCCGTGAGCTATCTTAAGTAATTCAACGGTGCTTTCGTGTTCAGCTTCAACACGCCATGAGTTCTTTTCCTTTACTTCTAATCTCCAGTTGTTCATATTGAACCCACCTCGGATTTGCCAGTCTTGTATATGTCTTTTCATTTTGTTACACGTTTAATTAATGTGAATAATATTTGTTGCTTTACTTTTAGTTCAAGTTCATTAACATCTGGGTAGTTGGTTCCATCCAATGTCCACTGAATTGTCTTGTCGATATAATTTTCAATATCATCCGTGCACTCTTGTGCAAATCTTTCAACTGCTTTCATCCTATATATTTTAATAATTTTTTAATCTTCTTTAAATTCTTGTGACTTATTTGTGCATTCATAAAGAATTCGTAGTTAACACCAAGCTCAACGAGCTCATCAATTAAATCTACTGTGTCTTGTAGCTTATCGTGGTATTGTCTAATCAGTGGGTTTGGTCTTGTATCCATATTGTTTATGTTCCGCTATAGCCCCAGGCACCGAACTCGCTGTTTAAATATTCATCTTGCATTTTATCAAGTTCAACTTTAGTATCGTACTTAGATACATGATCTTTGATAGTATGTATAGCATCTGAGATATCATCGAAGTTGATGTGTGTATGTGCTGACGGTCTTTTGAGTACTACCGTTGCACCCAGAGAACTGATCTTATTACCCATATAGTCATATGTTCCAGTCTTGAAGTCATACTTTTCATTTGATAAATTTTTCATTTGTAAAGGTGTTAAGTTATTTGTATATATTTTTTTTGTTGGTGGTTTAATGCATATCTAGTATGCACATATATAATTATTTATAATTATTATCGGGTTGATTACGTATTTATTCTGTAAGCTTCCTGAGTGCGACATTAGGTACTTAATATAGATTAATAACAGGCTATTGTCACACACTTTAGTCGTGTTGAAATTTAGGGTTCGATGTTATGAAATCTAATTCACTTTTCCATTGCTCTGGTGTTATTTGTTTTTGCATTGCTTTTAGGTATAGACTGGTGACGTCTACATTATATCCATCTTTACTTTTAATTGTTACCATCATAGTTTTATATTTATTTTAAAGTTTCTTTTATTAATTTTATTTTTAATTCGTTTGATAAATTTTTAGATTCTATAATTTCAACAATAGTATAATATTCGCCATTGTAAAAAATATTGTGTAAAGATTTATATTCGTCGGAGCATTGGTAATATTTATTCATAGTTTTTATTTTATTATATTATCAGTTGGTTAACGTATTATTTTTGTAAGGCTTCGCTTTGGTCGACGAAGGAGGTTCAGCCCAGCATGCCATCGATCTTCTCAATAACCTCGTTTACGTGTTCTTCAAATTTTGGTGGTACATCGTCTTTGTGTCGATTTATTAATAGGTCTTCAACTGCATACCTCATCAGGTTCAATTCGTTCTTTGTGAATTTCATATTATTTATTTTATATTATTATCAATTGTATTACGTATTTATTCTGTACACTCTCGAACTTCTTTTATATTGTCTAAGCCCCATTCTGCAGCTGCATATTTAGTTGCTTCCATTATGCTATTTGCTTTT
>Ga0181392_1000200_pt1 | contig 22100 bp, 9 predicted proteins | sample 15SPOviralmetaG_FD_130083 | JGI IMG/M metagenome (GOLD analysis project Ga0181392, IMG submission 130083) | Marine viral communities from the oligotrophic San Pedro Time Series (SPOT) site, San Pedro Channel, CA, USA - 15 SPOT_SRF_2010-09-15 | ecosystem: Environmental > Aquatic > Marine > Strait... | reverse complement strand
GTAATACCTGAATCTAAGTTAGTCTGCCGATCAGACGTAAGCTGTACCGCCGTCAATATCAGGGTGAACCATGTGATCACTTAAAACCCAGGCTCCATTAACCCTTGCGTAGCCCTCTCCGTCATAAGGGGCGTCCATTACGGAGGACGGGTCGTTTGTGTAAGTAGGAACGCCTGCCCTTATCTCGAAAATCTCTGCGGCCTTCATAGTGAGGCCAATTCTTTCCACACCGACATTCAAGGCCGTAGCAAACACCTGCGGATCTTCTGTCGACGCAAGAATCGTTAAATCTCTGTATCCAAGTCGGATAATCTCGTCCTCTACTAGCTGAATATCGGAAAGGCTAGTAGAAGCCGACTTCACTGAAGAGTAGTCAGCCAAAAAGCCTCTTATCTTGGCATATCGTCTCATCTGGCCATCCATCATAGGCTCATCGTAATATGCGATTTCGTCACTAATGATTAAATCCATGCCGTTCTGCAGGCCAACCTGAGGCTTGACAAGCAGATTAGGGAGGTACGAGAAACGGCCAACCAGATTCAAACGCCTTCCGTTAGCCTTCATGTAGCTAAAGACATCGAAGGGCTGCGACTGATGAATGCCGTAAATGGGATCTGCCATGGTTGAGACCACTCTTATATCTTTTTAGGGTTCCTGCAATAAAAAAGCCCCATGAAGGGGCCTTGGTTTATTTAGTTGTTTACTTTGATCAGCGCTTAGGGCCGTCGACCAATTCGTAGAACACGCCGCCCACAGAACCTGCAGACAGGGCGTAGGAAACGCTGTTGTCAGCATCGCAAAGAGCGCCACGGATGTGAGCAATGCCCACGCCGTTCAGGTCGAGGTCGGTAGCTTCAGCAACCACAACGGTCTGACCGCCGAGAGTCACAGTAGCGTCGCCGCCTACGAGGCCGATTACGATAACGCGGATGGTCTTAGCGTGAGCCAAAGTTGCCTTGGCGTCAGCGGGTGAAGTGGTGATTTCGCACTCAGCGTCAAGATTGAAGCCTTCGCGTGGGAAAATACCTGTTGAGCGTGCAGCCATGATTGAATCTCCTAGTAAATGTAGAGTTTAGGAATGAATGACCTTACCAGAGCGAGGTCGTTACTCTTTATTATGCCTAAACATAAGAAAAGGGGCTCTATGGCCCCTTGACTTTATTCAGTTGTCGGCTTGTATCAGCTAGGGTCAGCAGTTGCGTCGACGCCGGCAAGACGTGCAGCGGCACGGCCATTGATCAGAGCCAAGCCACAGTACCATTCGCAGCGAGTGATCATGGCAGGTGTGGAGTGATCTTCGCCCAGTTCGCGGACGCTCACGCCACCGTTCTGGATGCCTGTCAGATGATCGTTGCCGAAGGAGACAACGTACAGGTCCTGAGCAGCAGGGTCGCTGTCGAGGATAGCAACGTTCTTGTGGTCGCGATCCAGCTCGAGGAGGGGCACACCAGCATAGATGGTCTGCTGATAGCCGAACTCGTTACGAGTGATCTCGATCTGGGTGTTGGTGCGAGCCTGGCGGGTCAAAGCGCGACGCATGCTCTTGGAGCAAACGATGTACTTGCGACCACCCTGAGCATCAACGTTATCGATGGCTTCATCAAGCTTGCCAAGTTCAAGAGCACCGCCGCCGTTGGCGAAGTACTGTGAACCGCTTTGAATACGAGCAGCAAGGCCGTCGAACTCAGAAGGGGACTGGTTGGAGTCGCCGTTGATGAACAGTGATTCCCAGGACATGCGCATTGCACGAACGCGGGACTGCACCTGATAAGCTTTAGCTTCAGCGCCTTCCAGCTCGATAATTGCTTTGTCGACGCGGATATCGCCACCGAAGAGCTTCAAGCTTTCGGACTGCTGCGATACTTCAGCGTAGCTTTCTGCCAAAGCGCCGTTGTAGTTACGGAAACCAACGTCGGGCAGGCTCTCTTCACGCTTCCAGAAAAGGCCGTTGCCTTCGATGTTGCGGAAAGGGAGGACGGACATGAGCTGACCAGCGGCCAGTTCAGTGATCACTGCTAGCTCCTGAGGAGTCTTAGCGTGCTTTTGTGCTTCAAGAAGTGTAAGTGCCATGATAAAAAAAAGACCTTGAGATAGGCGAAAAGGATGGGTGAAATAGTTCCAGAGCATCGCGCTCCTTCACTTGACACCCGCCCGAGCAGCACCGTCTCAGTGGTACCGTTTGGGTATCTCTACAAGTAGTATGCCTATACCTAACGTTCCCACAAAAAAGAGGGACCGAAGCCCCTCTCATTGATGGATGGTAAGTTATACTCAGCTTATCCAAACGCACGTTTGAACATTTCCTCATTGCTGAGTTGAGAGAGGTCTTCCACAGTTGAACCGTTAGCATCAGTACCTGAAAAGCCGATACCAGCGCCAGCACCTTTAGCTCCTTTGAAGAACGTGCCGTATACGGCATCACGCTTAAAGCTCGCCATGTGCTCTTCCGGAGTGATGCGAAGGCCGGTCTCCTTGTCCATAACAGGATCACCTGCATAGTCGACGACAGTCAGACTGCCATCGGCCTCTTGACGGAAAGATCCACCCACTTGGTCTGATAACAGATCGAAGAAGCTGGTACCACCAGAAGCGTCCGTGCGACCGCCTGCAGCGTTGAAGACTTTCTCCAAGGCATACTTTTTACGGTATTTGGCCAAGGCTGAATCTGCCTCGTCTGCACGACGAATAGCCTCTTGAGCTTGAGTGGAATACTTGCTCTCCATGGCGTCCCGAACTTCGCCCCACTGGGACTGAAGGCGAGCGGCTTCGGCAGCTTCCTCTTGTAAAGAGCGGTACTCTTCAGGGTTGATCTCCGCAAACTTTTCAAGCTGCCCTTTGGTTTCCTTGAGATCGCGTTCGTACTGCTTCCGAGCTTCGCGTTCAGACTTAAGAGCCTTCAGCAAATTTTCGGCTTCAGAACGAGGCATCATCTCCTCAGCGGATCTAGCAGGGGCTGAATCGGCTGCCTCGGGTGCTGCATTCTCTGCAGACGTGTTGAGGTTTTCTTCGGACATGTGAAAGACCGGCATCTCGCCGGACGAATGTTACGTCCGTATTATTCCAATGAGCCTATTTCTCCCACTTATTCAAAGGGCAAAGCTTATCAGGAGATGCGTTAACCCATGTCTTCGCTCGCATAAAACATCCGCATTCACCACAACGCTCTTTGTCAGGAAGAAAAGAAGGACAACTAAAGCACGTCTCCATACGAGCATTTCTGACGGCTGCCGAAACCTTGCCACCTTTGATAGCCATACCGGCAGTGTCAACCAGGCCTTTACCCATGTCCATAAGTGAAGCCTTAACTTTTTTAGGCTTGCCGGCATATTCCTCCAGTTCCTTGATCTTCCTGTTCTTTGGCCACGGCGAGACTGCCCCGATAGGAAGAGCCCCGCCCGAACGAAACTGTTCGGCAAACTTCTTGTTCGCTGCGTTTGACTCCATGACACTTCAAAAAGACTAAGCTATGATACCTAGGTGAAATCTACGATGGCAACTCGTTTCCACACGTCCAAAGACGTACAGATATACATAAAAGTCCCATCGGTAGAAATCTCCCCAGGGCGCCCAGGCGAATTTGGTGTTTTAGCTCCAATTCCAGAAGGATTGCCAGGCACCCACTTATTAGCCGTCGTACTCCACTTCAATTGTTCACCGTCACGCTGAGGCAGTGTCGAAAGGTCTACGTCTAAAACTTTGTCAAGCATGTAGCCCGTGCCTTGGTAAAACAACTGAACACAGTAATCTCCCCCTGGAGCAAGCCCAGGTAGGCCATTAGCGATAGCATAAGCGGACGTGTCTTGACCAGCTCCACCGAAAACAAAGCCATTCTTCTGGTACCCAATCGGAATAGTAAATCCACCTTCCGGAGTACCGAGCATCATGAACATGTTTGTACCAACCCCACCATCGACCAGCGAAGTCTCTTCAATCCACAATTCAACTGAAAGGTATCCTGTCACCCCGTCGTGATACTCTAAACGAATTACGGTATATGGTTTTCCGTCCTCGTAGACAACACCTTGAGCCGTGCCTCCGTTTTCCAGTACATAGTTATCGTCTCCAACAAAAGGAGCAAACCCCATTGATGCATTAGTGCCAAAGCAGTTGTAGATATTGGTTTGGTCTCTAACAACTTGGGTATAGAACTGATCTCCGAATGCAATACGGCCATCATTATGCATCCAGACAGTACCTGGGAACACAAGGTCTGATCTGTTCAGAGGCAGCCAATAGCCAGAGGCAATAGTGGGGGGAAAGTTAGTGACTATAAGCCTCGCAGGCTCGTCGTAATACCTGATCGGAAAATTCTGCGTGAACATCCGATCAAATTTGGCATCGATCTCAGCATTTGTTTTAAGAGGAGTATTGCCGCCATGCATACCGACCTTAGAGGCACGACCGATAACTACAGAAGTTGACCTTTGAGGATCGTTGACTCCAGGCGTCGGATCGGAATTAATCCACTGCCCCAAAGTCTCGTTATACATCAGAACTTGTTTGTCCTGAGAATTTTCAAGGTCTACATCCGTAAGGCTGGCCAAGTCTACTGCACCACCAGAAGCAAGGTTGGCTGCTTCCCACCTTCCGGTGGAGGCGGAATACAGGATAGTCATTCCGTTAACAGGATTGGCCGCCTCTACGTCGTCCAAGTCGTCAAGATTGCCGGATATCTCATTGCCAACGATAAGTAGCGTACCACTCATGGATGCGGCGTCTGACGCCTTATAGTACAAAAGGTTAGGAGCATCTTGAGGTACTACAAAGACAGTACTGTTATCGTTGTCACCGAAAATGGCTCCGGCATTCTGTACACCCTTAACATAAGGGATTTCTCCGCTTTCGTCTTGATAAAAAGTAATACCGTGCTGTTGTAATGGGTTTACCCATCGATACTGCTTACTGCGCACAAGATATATAGGTGGATTGATCTCGTTTCCGCTAAAACCGTCGCCATTAAAAAGGTAGCCGGTAGTGCCGTTGTAGGCGCCAATAGTAAAGACAACCTCTCCACTTTTTGTTCCGTACTGTGCGCCCGAACCCTGGGCGACGTTGACCAGCACTCCGGCGTCTTTTACGTACAACGCATCTTCGTCTCTCGCGTATACACACTCGCCTTCCTGGATAGATACCAGGTTAGTATCCAGCTCAATTTTGTTTCCGCGTCCTAGCCTAACTGGAACTCGGTTGGAAGGTGCGGGCATTTTGGTTAGACAACGCTGGGCTAGGATACCCAATAAGCATAAAAAAGCCCCCGCCGAAGCGAGGGCCGAGATGTTGGGGATAACTAGGCTGGGCCACCGCCACCGCCACCAGGAGGGTTCAGTGAGAACTCTAACCAACCACCTGCATCCAGGTTCACGTCGTAAGGACCAGTGTAGATTGCGATCTTCCAGTCGTAGCTGTCGATCAGGCAATTACCTACCTGCTGTGCATCCAGTTCGTACCCTGGAGGACTTACGATGGTGTCGCCCTGGGTCTGCGGCCATCTGTAGTTTTCAGCGCTGGGGTCGTTGTAGACAGCGACAATCCTGAAGCCAATTCCGAGTTTAAACATGCCAGCAATTCCATCGCCCTCGCGGCTAAAGAAGTACTGCTGGTTAGGGGTAGTTGCAGGAGTACTTACAACGTCCGAAGCTGTCCAAGAAGGAGCGGATTCATTGAACACTCGAGGAGAGATGAAAGGATCACCACCAGTAGTGTCGATGTCGTAATAAGTCTGGCCTGCAGTAACAGGCAGGTCATTACGGAACATCCGGAAGTTGTCAATCAGGCCGCGGGTTCCGCGGTTGCCGCTCAGAGTGTTACCAATGCACAGGCATTCCCAGCTTCCGTTAGAGGAAGGGTAAGGGGCGGGATTGTTTGCGTTACGATACACCAGGGCCCCGTCAACGTAACAGGAGTACTTACCTTCAGCGTTGTTGCTACCTACACCTTCGACCATGAAGGCTACATGATGCCACTCGTTGTCAGCCATGTTGACGCCTCTCGTGAACGCCTTTACCTGGTTCTTCGCTGAAGTGCTTTCACCAACGGTCAAGACCAAAGCGTTAGGGGTTTGCATCCAGCCCTCGACCGGTGACGACGGAGAATCTGGGTCGTCGTACCACGTCCAACCTGCCGTCGCGGAGGTGTCAAACGTGTGACGGATGCAGAAGCCGAGGTTGTCGCCAGGATAGGTAGTGGAGTTGGAACGATTGCCCACACCGACAACTAACTGGTCGGTAGTGACGTTGCCGTTGTGCTTGTACCAGAATTCGACCCAAATAGGATCATCGTTGCAGTACCAGTCCATCGCCAAAGCCTCGCCCAGACTTGCCGAGTTATCTAGGCATCGACTACCGATAGCAGCAACTCCGGCATTTGACTGGTTAGCCCCAGTCCAGTCGTCGAACAAGGTAGAAGACTCAGGATCTCCAGCAGCCCCGGTCACCTCAAAGGTGTGGTAGGAATAAGCCTGTTGGTTAAAAGAGGAGCTAGATCCCGAGCCACCAGAACTAGGTACAAACTTGCTGCCGTCGTAGCGAAGAACTTGTCCACCAACAGGAGGTGTTGTTGTTGTGTCTACGTCAGAATTAACCCCGATAGTAAGGAACTCAGGGCTATACTCAGTCCCGTTATGGACCAGGACCTGGCGATCCACGGCTACGACACTCGACACGTCGTCGAGCTGGGAGGAAGCACCGATGCTAGGAGGCAGTGTAATGGTTAAGTCCGTATTAGAAGGCACCAAGAGGGCCTCTGCAGGGACTTGACCGACACCAGCGAAGATGTCCTCGCCGTAGATAGCAAAGTTGTCCAAGATGCCGTAACAGCGACCAGCGTCGTTGCGGTTACCCATCAGGGTGAATTCGCCATCAAAAGTTCCGAAGGAACCCGCGTTAGAGAAGTCTTGAACGCCAGGAGATCTTGTATCGTGCAGCGCCCCGTCAACGTAACAGGAGTAGTTGCCGCTACCGTCATGCGCGAAGGCATAGTGACGCCAGACGCTATCCAGAACAGGGAAGTTAGTTCCCAGGATGACCTCAGAGTTAGAGTTGCCGTTGAATAGACACATTGACTGGTAGCCGATACCAGCGGCCTGATTCTCCGCACTGAGGCTAGAGTCGTTGCTCAAGATGCGGATGAGTAGGCCATCGGCATTGGTTACGCCAGTCTTCGTGCAACCGATAATGTTGCTGGTAAATCCTTCCGTAGCTCCATCGTGATAGAACCAGAAAGAAATAGTAAAGGGTTGTCCCGTAAGGATCCCAACCCCTACTCCACCAGCAACGCTGTAATCACCGGCCAGGTCGATACCTGAGTTGGTCGGACGGCCGTCTGCTGCTCCGACTCCGACAGCAACGTCCGGAGCAGATGAAATAGGACCAGCATAGCCCGTCAAATCGCTTGAACACTGCGAAGGAAGAGCGCTATCAAAGGTATGGAAGTGTTTTGCGGTAAATGGACCAAAGGTGGCTCCAGTTCCGCCACCGCCACCGCCATCGCCCGCCTCGACAACAGTCCAGGCGCCGTCCTGACGTGCATACTGGCTGCCGTCCGAAGGGGCTTCTTCGATTCCGCTATCACCAGCGGCAGAGCCGATAGTAAATGTGCCACCCATTGATGAGTGAGCCGTACACTGGTAAAACAGCTCGTTAGGGGCGTCTTGAGGTACTACGAAAGTAACAACACCGTTCGATGTGGCGTTATTGGTGACACCAGTGTCGTAAGCAGTTCCACCGATTCCGATAGTGCTCTGAATTTGGAAGGGATGAGCACCCATCGTGTTACTGAACTTGTACGTGTAGCCACGCTGCAAAGTTATAGTAGGATCAGCGGTAGGGGTGCTAAAACCAGGACCTTGGAACAGGTAGTCATCAAGACCTGAGGCGGTGATGATCCATTCCAGCGAGCCATCACTAGCAGTAGGCTTGTTTGTCAAGTCTTCGTAGTCGCCCGTTGTGGCAACGGTTGCCAGACTAGGAGTCCCGGTCAGATCGGAGTATGCACCCGTCGTGGCAACTGCCGCCAAGGCTGGTGTGTTCGTTAAATCATTGTAATCGCCGGATGCGGCGGAGTCACTCAGATCTCCAGGCTGTACAGCCGTTTCCGCGAGAAGGCCTTGGGCCTTGGTTGCACCAACAGAGACGAGGACAGAGCCCTCTTTTTGGTAATACTGGTCTTGGTCGAGGGCGTAACAGATCTCGCCATCGAGAAGTTCGGCTACGTTGGCCGCCAGGTCTGCGTAATTACCACGCGCTGGCAGCAGCTTGCTCCGAGGAGAAGGGACTGGCATGAGGCTAGCTCAGAAATGAATCAAGCTAGTATTCCCACGCCCTTATTTGGGTTAGCCAGCAGTGAAAATACCACCGTCAATCACTTCATCAACAGTGCCGCCTTCTCCAGTACTAAAGTTTCCGCCGTTACCTGCTACCTCTACGCTGAAGTTTCCACCATCGACGATTTCATCGACGCTTCCTCCATTGCCCGTCGTAAAGTCTCCACCGTTGGCAGGGGTAGCATCGACACCGTCGTCGGAGAAGTCTCCTCCATCAAGCGTCCCGTCGGTCCCGGATTCACCTGTAGTAAAGTTTCCACCATTCATGGTGAAATCGGAACCAGCACCACCGCCTTGGCTAAAGTCGCCGCCGTCAACAGAGTCATCAGGACCTGGACCAGCGCTACCTCCACCACCAGTAACAAGGCCTCCGTCAATAGTGGCATCCTCACTACCCGATTCACCTGTAGTAAAGTTGCCGCCATTCATGGTGAAACCGGAACCAGTGTTGCCACCTTGAGTGAAGTCACCGCCGTCAATAGAGTCGTCAGGGCCTGGACCAATGTTGCCACCCTGGCCGAAGTCGCCGCCGTCAATGGTAACATCCTCACTGCCCGACTGGCCGGTAGTAAAGTTACCGCCATCCATAGTGAAGTCGGAGCCAGTATCACCACCTTGAGTGAAGTCACCACCATCGACGGCATCATCGGGACCGGGAGTTGGATCAGGTGCAGGACCATTGCCCGTAATAAGCCCGCCATCAATAGTAATGTCTGCACTGCCTGCTTGGCCAGTAGTAAAGTTACCACCGTCCATAAGGAACTCGTTGCCGTCGCCAGTCCCGTCGGTAAAGTCGCCACCATCGATTGCGTCGTCAGGACCAGGAGTGTTACCACCAGTACCAGGGGTAATAACGCCGCCGTCAGCAACGTGGTCCTGCAGGTCGCCGCTAAGGCCGCTAGTAAAGTCGCCGCCGTCAAGGACAGTATTAATAGTTCCAGCAGCCCCTGTCGTAAAGTTTCCGCCATCGACAATATCTCCGATCTCGGGATCAGGATCTGGGCCACCGCCACCGCCGACAGCAGATAGCTCCACCTCTTTCCAGGTATTAGGAGCAACACAAACGTATAACTTGTCAGCGTCAAAACGCATCTGACCAGGAATGCCGGGGAAGCTCGTTTGAGTAGGAGCGCCCTGAGTGGCCCTAGGAGGGCCGGGAACCCACTTACTGTGCGCTGCGTCGTAGATCAGGCTATCGCCGTCCTGAGGGGCTCCGGAAACGGTATCAACGTCTACAAGATCATCAATAGACTCAGGAACATCGACATCGGTCTCAACATTGCCGGGAACCCAATTAGAGCCATCCCATACGAGTGCCTGTCCGACCTCAGGAGCGTCTGTTACGGTATCAACGTCGACTAACTCGTCAATAGACTCGGAGCCAAGATCAATACCACTAGGTAGATCGACTGGAACCCATTGGGATCCACTCCATTGCAAGTATTGCCCGTTGCTGGCAGAAGTAGAATTAACATCGCCCAGGTCATCAATAGACTTCTGGCTCAAGTCAAGCTGAGGACCTGCAGGCGCATCTGAAGCAACCCAAATAGAACCGTTAAAGAGCAGTACTTGATTAAGGAGTGGATTCGGAAGAGCAACGTCACCGAGGTCACCCAGTACACTGCTATTCAGGTCCTGAAGCCCACCGACCTCCTCATTTAGCCATTCCCCAGTAGAGACGTCATACTTGAGAACCTGACCATCTACAGGGTTAGTCAGGGTTACGTCAGAAAGCTCGCCAATCCGATACTCAGGCCTTGGAGGCGGAAGTACTGTCTCTTTAATCGTAATTGCATAATCGCCATCAGTTGTCAACCCTTCCCACTCGCCCTGGTTGTTCGGGATGCCGGTAAATATTGCCCGCTCACCACCACCCTGGTAGATGCCCTGAGAATCGGGATAAGGGTTGGGAGATGTAACGACTGTGTAGTCAGTCGTATGAAGTATCCTGACGTCTAGGTTTTCAGAAATCCAGGTCTCAGTAATCCAGTGAAGGCTAGTGTCATTATTGGCGTAACATTCTCGACGGAAAATCGTCCAGTTTTCCCCTTCCCAAGAAACAGACTTGTGCACATAGGCAGACTCAATCTGAAGCGCGTAAGCGTCGGCCTCCTGAGGGAAGATAGTAAACTCTACATCTGCGTTATTCCAGACCGAGACTTCTGGATCGAACGGATTCGTATAAGCAGGGGTCGAGCTTGTGCTGGGGCCAACACTAAGAGCATGATAAACCGATACACGAAACTCATTCCATACATATTCGCAAGTTCCGTTAACGTAGCAAACTTCGTCACCTTTGCCGAATTTTGGAGCCTGTCTGTAGGCTCCAAGCGACTGCCCGGTCTGAATGTAGCGACCGCCAAACATCAGACTGTCATCTGGCTGCTTGGAGAAACAGGCGGCGTCGGCAATATCCTCACCGCTAATAGTGGCGTCAAAGCCAGGGACTACAGAATAAGTATTGATCTTGATCCAGCCTTGAGCTAAAATCTGCTGGCTGTCCAATGCCGTACCAGGGCCATGCATAGGCTGGTCAGAAGTATTGCCAACGCGAACTTCGTCAGAAATAGTTCCTTCAGTCCCAGGAATACCGGGAATCCACTTATCGTTTCTTTCGTCCCAGATAATAGCAAAGTTGTTTTCAAGCCCAGTAAGGTCAACATCTTTGATCGAAGATAGCTGCTCGGGCTGAACTGGAGTGTCTCTCCAGAAGTTAGTACTCGAGTCCCACGCTAGAACATTCCCGTCGACAATACTAGTAGTCTCGTAGTCAACATTGTTTAGATCGTTGACCCCAAGATCAACCTCGGGAAAAGTAATAGCAGGAGTTCCAGGGACCCATTCCTGAAGGCTGCTATCCCAAACCAAGGCCTGGCCAGCCGACGGAACGGAGGTAACCGACACATCCGCCAGGTCGGTTAAGAACTCAACGTCGGAGCTGCCTCCACCCCCAGCACTCGAAGAGGAGACCCAGCTAATACCATTCCAGCTCAGTACGTCTCCAATACCGGGGAGGGGGATGTCAACGTCAAGAAGATCCCCAAGATTCTGATCTTCGGGTACGCCCGCCTCTATGGCCGTAATCCGTCCCTGAGAATCAACCGTAACTTTGGGATGGATGTATTCGCCAGACACCACACCGGTATCACTAAGGCTTAGTTCTATGACTCCGGTGCTTGTTATAGGCCCACCTGTGCTGACTACATTTCCATCTCCTGTAACGTCAACAGAGAAAACAGTGCCGCCAGCAGTCGCGGGAGTAGTAATCCAAGAGCCGTTGGCATAGACCAACATATCTCCATTCTGGACGTTAGTAGAAATAACGTCATCAAGATCATCCATTCCAAGGATGACATTACCTGTTTGACCGTTTACTGAAACGACCTGCGTTCCTGCAACAGATACAAGCTCTCCGTTGTCTAAACAGTACAGCGCTGACTCGTCTAAAGCGTAAGCAAGTTCGCCCTCGTATAATTTCGATAGGTTTGCGACGAGTGTCGCTTTGTTGCCACGCGCAACCCTTACTGGTACTCGGTTTGCGGGTGTTGGCACAGCGTCACCTAGAATCGTGTCTAGTTTGCCGAATAGCTGTATTCAGGATGGCGTCTTAGCCGTTCTCGGACAGAAGGGTAAACAGCCTGCCCCGCCACTATTTTGATTCCGAGGAGATTACCTCCAAAACTGTCGGCCTTATTTCGTCCTAGTCGAACCGGCGGCATCCCAATGGTCACCTGAGATTCATTCTCTGTATAAACGTTTTTAATACTAGTATTTACATTTTCGTCGACAAAATCGTATCGCATTTCGTCTAACCACATAGAAAGTATGCCTTTCTTTGTATTGCGTTGAATTACAAAGTGCCTCAGGTTACTGTTTGGCTTGTCGTGCCCGTACTCGGTCTCAGCAAAAACATCATCGCCAGGGAACTTATTAGCGTCACCTCCTAACGACCCTTGACGCCAATCGACTAGCCAGAAGTTCCTGGGTAGTTCCCATACGTAACGATGTCTTACATCATTGTCGTCCCACATGTCCCAAATAAGTTGAGAGGGTCGCGGCTGCTTATAGGTATTCACCCGTTCACTTACGTTGTTACTATGGGCATCATCCCGACTAGCAGTCACTGACAGGCGCCAAGCCTTGCCGGCCTCAGGGTCACTGGGGTCGACAACAGCGCCGCCGGCTAAAACACACATCTCGGGAGGAGTTGGAGTCCGTGACAATACGGGTTCAAGCCATGTCTCGATAGTAAAATCATTATCAAGCAAGTTCATCTGTTCTGTCATTGGAGTCGTAAGCCCGGACCAGCCGGTATAGAATTCGGGGTCTAGGTTTTCACACTCTATGCAATATATTTTATTGTCTGAATTCAAATCGCTTATTCCATCACGAGGCTGGAACCGCAAAATATTGACCCGACCTCGACGGGTAGTAGGAGAACTGAACTGGCCTGTAACCTTTGTCCAGGTAATGTGCTTGTCTACGGGCACGTAGTCTATACCCTGTACGCCACCCAGGGAGCCCTCGTCGCCAAAGGTGTCAATAACGACCTCGCCCGTGATGGGATACTCTTTAAAGATATCGAAGTCACCGCCATCGACGGCTGATGCATCTACCAACTCGACAGGGCTGTCTCCTCCTCCTGTCTCAAAGTTTCCTCCTCCATTAACTCCAAAAACAAAGCCGAATAGGCACTCGCCCGCCTCGAAGTCTCCCCCGTCACCATGTCCGACTTTAGCAGTTGAATTCCGAGTCCAGTGGTACGAGGGGTGGTAAAACCGGTCGTCCATTCCTTTAGTTAAAGTGCCGCCATAGTTGCTCAGAAAGTCAAACTGGTTTGGAAGAAAATCATGTATTTCATTCGCTCCGTAACGCCAGCCCTCTCCATCGCTTCTGCCACCTTCATTCCCTTGTCCCCATTTCTCAGCTTCCCCACTGACTTCCATCCACCGCCCACCGCGATAGACCAAGAAGAACTCGAGGTCGCTCGGATACATCCTGAATTCAAGATCAACGTCCTGGAGGTCTTCAATAAACTGAGCCTGTTCCGAATCTCTTACGACCCACTTGTCTTCACGAAGATCGTAATGCAGAAGTGAGTTAGCTGAAATGAATTCAGGGAAAACTACGTCACCGAGACCACTTAAGCTGCTAGTCTCCTCAGGGGTTTCTGTAAACCATCCATTCGCCGAGGAATTGTAAACCAGTACGGAGTTGCCTTTTGGTGCCTCTTTCCTTTTAGCAGGGGGCTCAAATAAAGCATCATTATTATCAACAGTCGGAATGTCGTCCAAAGTTGGAACATCCGAAGCTAAGGAGATGGGCTGGCCTGCAGCAAACGCATAAGGAGATATCTGTATAGGGCCAGGAACAATTCCTCCCATCAACAGGAGAGCTGCTAGATGCGGAGACGCCATAGAAGTGCCGTTAAGCGAGGCGAGCTGACCTCCCTGATAATAAGAAATAATATTAACACCGGGAGCCGCATACTGAATGTTGTCATTGGCATCAATAGCCGTACTACTGTCATAGTTTGACCAGACAGGCATTTGGCCGTCCTCGCCGCATGCAGCTACAGCCCAAACGTTAGGATGATCACCAGCTTGAGCTGGAGCGTAGAAGGCCGTAGAGTCACCTGAGTTACCAGCGGCGACAGCAAATCTGATACCAGTACTGGCGGCACTGCGAACCGCTGCAGACGTGGGCCCCTCGAGCGGAAGACCATCCACTGTGCTGACAGGTCCTCCCAAAGACATGTTGACTACGCAATCCTCCAAAGGAAGGTTGTTGTCTTCAATAACGGATCGGCAGTAATTAACCGCCGCAATAATCGTACCGTTATTAGCTCGGCCGGACGAATCGAACACCTTTACCACAATAACAGTTGCACCAGGAGCTACTCCGACGAGGCCTGAACCACTTGCCTTGGCAGCCAGGGAGCCTGTGACGTGAGTTCCGTGACCGTTTAAATCTACGAATGGATCCCCGTCAGAGGAGAGGTCGATGCTCCAGGTAAAAGCAAAATTAAAGTCACTCAAGGGTAGACAGCCAGAGTCAATAACAAAGGCATATTTACCTTCTCCGACGTCGCCCACATTCGCGACATTAAGGCCGCTATATACAGCTCTTACTCCCCAAGGCACGAATGAACCGCCACTGCCTGAGTCTTGTCCTGAGCCTATTGTTCCCTCTGGATTGACGTCAATCAGGTCAACCAGGTTCCATTCGATTTCAGTACGAAGCTGGTCGTTCTGCCAAGCTCGTAGTCTCTCATTCCAGTAGAGGAAGTCTCCGTCAGTTTTGGTTCCAACAGCTTCGCTAGCTCCAAGGTCCTGGCCTGCCTCAGAGTCGTAAACGACAGCACTAAAAGTTTTGTCTGAATCATTGTAAACAATAAGCTCTCCGCCTTCTCGCCCAGCGCTAGACCCTCTCGTGTCAGAGTAGGTCAACTGAGTCGGATCGCTGGCAGGCGTTAAGACATAATAGTCATTATTATAACCAGCAACATCAATACCTTCGAAGTAACCTTCTACTGGATATTGGCTAAAGGATCTCTGGTCTCTCCATCCTAGGACCTGAGTTCGACTATTTCGATCAAGGTCCGTATCCATGAAATCTAGTTGACCACTTATCTGCTTCGAGGAACCGATGAAAGCCCTACCGTCTGGGCTTACAGGGGTCTCATTGCGATTATTAAGATCTCCCGCGATTGACTGAATGACTCCGTAAGAACCGTAAGAGAAGAAGGTGGGCTCACCAGGATTGCCTGACCGATAGAAAGCTGGGCTAAAGTCAAAAGTACTTGGCTGCGCTCGGGAACCAGGCCAGTTAGGAGGAAGCGCACCAGTAGCGACGTATCCGGGCCCCATGAGTCCGGTCATGTTATTCCCTACATATTCAAATCCGTTGCTTATGACGTGCCTGCCAGGAGCGGCAATAACTTGAGGAAGCCCAATATTGTCATAACTGCCGAAGTCAAGACCGTCTGGGGAAAACTGCCTAATACCTAGCCGCCGGCCATTGTAGTAGAAGAGGAAGCCCACAGCATTGTCATAGACAACGTTGATTTCATGTTTTTCGTTAAGCGTAGCCACAACGCCGGTATCAACGGAAAGCGTGCGCTTAGCTCCATCCTCGGCATAATTGAAATCTTCGCCGTCCAGAATCCAGTCTTCAAAATCAAACTCAAGCCGAATATAAATTGTAGGAACGCCTATTGCCGAGCTGACGTAAACAGCAAATCCCGCGGCGTTCGCAACTGTGTAACTGGATTTGTACCTACTGTCAATTTCGTTAGTCGTAGGAAACCAAGAGACGCCGTAATGTCCCGGCTGACCGATCCTGTCGCCATAATCAACTTCTGCATCTATGCTTTGCCCGATCGTCAGGTCAAAGCCTCTTTCAGAGTTGACCAGTTGGATACAACCTTGAGGAAAGTCAGGCTCATTATAGGTAACGAACAGCGAACCAAAGTGATCATCGATATAAAGGTCGTTGTTGTTGCCAATACCAAAGATTTCCTTCGATTGGATTCTCCGAGGCACGTGGGTGTTAAACACTTCTTGAGACAGGTAGGCGGTTTGAGAACCGTAACCTTCTGGGCCAGTTGGGTACCAGGACGCTAGCTTTATCTCGGGAATGACAGGATTGATAGGTACTGGCTCTACCCTTAATTGGAAACGTTGCCCCGTAAAGCCGCCTGGCGCCATAACAGGCGTAGTGAACACGTCATAGTCCGCAGTCTTGCCGATCAGATTTTCATCTCGGATAAAGTTGACGTTGCGTTGCATTGCAACGTTCCAGACGTTTGGTGTCTGTTGGGCCGACCAGGCAAAGATCCCTTTTTTAGAGACTCCAAGAACTCCGAGAGCAGCCTTAGGCGGGCTGATCAGTTTGCGGCCAAAACTTGAAGGAGGTACGAAATTCTCGCTCTGAACTGACCCCTGACCGTTCTTGATAACAAGGTCTGCAACGTAACCACGTAGGGCCATGTTGCGATATCCTCGACCTGTATCGGCAGCTCCGCCGATTACCCATGGGTAGTCATCTCTCCAACGCATCGCAGGATCACCCAGTCCGGGGAAGGTAATATCGCCATTAGCATTGACAAGCTGGCCGTCCAAGAAGATCCTCATCTCCTTCTTCTCGGTGTCGAAAGAGACCATTAAATGGTGATCTCTTTCCTTGTAGACCTTGCCGTAGACGAAGTATTTCTTTGCGGCGTAGTTTCCCCCACTGATCGGATCAAATTGTAGAATAAGGTCTGCAGTAGCTGGGTCAAGCTCATCGATCGAGCCGCCACGATCACCCTGATCTCCAAACTGATTACTGGAGTCGAAAAACTGCCACGGGTAAGGCGTAAAGTACTTATCACCTTCCGAACGACCAAGAGTAACACTACAACCAAAACCAAAGAATAGACGGTTCTGGAATTCGTTAGCATCGCTGTCAAGTCGGAACCAGAACTGAAAACTAAAGCTTTCGGTCGTCCTGTTAGGGAAGAACCCTTCCATCGACTCTCGTTCTAGGTTGATGGACGCATCATAAATACCCCTAAAGTAAAAAGCTCCGTCAGGAAACTTGCTCCAGAACGCAGGCGTAAAATCTTTACCTCGAACTTCCGCATAAACTTGCACAACCGGGGCTGTCGGGTTGGCAGGCGGAAGTACGTCGTTGAGTGCCAACGGATAATCGGGAACCCTTTCGGGGTAGAGAGAAATCTGCGTTGCTCCCTCGACAATACCGCCCACCGCAAGCAGACCTGCCACATGAGGGGATGCCATTGACGTTCCGTCAAGATCCTTGTACTTGCTCCCAGTAGAGGTAAAGGTATTCGGGGTGCCCCACGAAGTAATGTCGACGCCAGGAGCGGCGTATTGAACGTCATTTACATCATTGGCTGAATCTAGCTTGTCGTAGTTTGTAAAGTAGGCCAGTTCGCCGTCTTTATTACTGGCTGCAACAGTCCAAACATTGGGATGATCACCAGCTTGAGCTGGAGTAACCATATCAACGTCCATCGAAGAGTTACCAGCGGCAACCGCAAACTTGATTCCCGTTGCGGCGGCTGACCTGACCGCTGCAGATAGCGGGTCCTCGATGTTTGACGTTACGCCGCCTAAAGACATGTTAATTACAACGTCTTCAAGAGGGAGATTGTTTTGCTCGATAACGTCTCGGCAATAAGCCACAGCGGCAATAGTACGTGCTGGCGGCGCTCCTCCATTATAATCAAAGATCTTGACAACAACGATAGTAGCTCCGGGAGCAACTCCGATAGGACCTCCGCCAACTCCACCAGCGGCAGTGCCAGCGACATGAGTTCCATGGCCTGAAGCGTCGCTGTAGAAATTCGGAACACCTGGAACAAGGCTTGTCGACCAGTCCGGATGAATAACGAGGTTGGGATGAGGATAGCAACCAGAGTCAATAATAAAAATATATTTACCGGCTCCGCAGTCACCTAAAGGAGTAATGTCAAAACCATTGTATACCGCTAGCACGCCCCAAGGAACAAATTGCTCAAGAACACCACCATCACCACCGCTAAGGCCAAGTCTAGTGGCAGCAAACTCGTAGATACCGGCATAAGGAGTTCGAGAGGTAAGCGTTCCATAGTGTCTTTGCCCATAGAGAGGATTAGTCTCGGCATCGAAAGGGACAATCTTCCTGACCTCGCCTGTAACAATTTCAGAAGTAGAGGCAGGGTTTGCATCATTATCGCCGTCATTAATGATAATAACACCACTGGTAGTGTCTATATCTTTCGGGCCCCACTTGCCTGTTTCTTCGAAATAACCTAAAGCATTATCATTCAACGCCCCAGGCCACGGATCAACAGTCTCCTCCATACTCGCCAGAGTTACGGGCTCGGGTACCTCGTTTTTCCAGACCTGAGCACTCGCGTCCCAAACCATGAGAGAACCGTCTTCCACGGGATCCGTAAAGACGACGCCCTCGAAGTCTTCCAGCTCCGCATTGCCGCCATTAAAGAAGCCTGGGCCGTTAGTCCACTTAGTGCCATCCCAAACTAAGGCGCTCCCGTCAACATTTGAGCCAGGTGGTACATACTCCACATTGGCGAAATCTTCTACAATCTGGCCGCTAAGGTCGAAAGGGAATCCAATGGCATATTTAGACCATTTGATTTCACTAACATCTAGAACGATCTCGCCGTAAGTGCTAACGAACCATTCTGTGTACGAGTTTGTGTTGCCTTTCTCTACGACCAGAGCCGTATAAGTTTGAATAGTATCACTGGTTCTCACCCATGGACCGTCTGCAGCGAGGTAGACACCGTTCTCTACAGCGTCCGCCTGATCCTTGACTAGTACGCGATCCCCAGGTTTTACGCCCTTACCATCAACGAGCAGGGTTCCACCACCAGGCGATCCACCGTCAAAGCCGGGATAAACTTCTGGGAAAAGTGACTCGCCAGCGCTGTTAAATGGAACAACCGCTGACTCAGACATAGGCAAGTCAGGCCTGTTAGAATATGGGCTTGTTTGAGTTGGTCCGTCTTTAATGTCACCGACAAGTAACAGACCTGCTACGTGAGGGCAGGCCATTGACGTGCCATTTAGAGTCTGCAGGTATCCAGGAGACCCGTTCCACGAGAGAATGTCAACACCAGGGGCTGAATACTGAACATCGCTTACATCGTTAGGCCCTGTCAGTTCGTCGTAGTTGGAAAAGCTCGCCTGCACGTCGTAAATATCGCTGGCGGCAACGGTCCAAACATTGGGATGATCTCCAGCCTGGGCTGGCGAGTACAGGTCGACATCCTGAGCATCATTTCCGGCTGCAACCGCAATTCTAATCCCTGTAGCCGCCGTCGACCTTACTGCTGCAGACAGTGGGTCATCGTCTGTGCTGTTTGCGGCGCCGCCAAGCGACATGTTGATCACACAGTCTTCAAGAGGGAGATTGTTGTCTTCAATAATGGATCGACAATGATTCACCCCCGCTATGATTCTAGCCGAGGTGGCCCCACCGCCTTCGTCAGCAAAACACTTGACAACGATAACCTTGGCGCCAGGAGCTACCCCGATAGGACCACCGCCGACTTTTCCTGCGATAGTGCCGGAAACATGAGACCCGTGACCGTCCCCGTCCTGAAATGGACCCTGGCCCGGAACAAAGCTAATCGACCATTCGTCGATGAAGTCGAGGTTAGGCTGCCGTGCGCAGCCAGAGTCGATAACAAAAACGTACTTATCAGAAGCGAAATTACCTAAAGGCGTGATGTCGTAACCACCGTAGACCTTCGCAACGCCCCAGGGAAGAATCTCTGCAGTTGTTTGAGAGCTAAACAGTTCAATAGGGCCGGCCGTGGCAAGCTTTGCAGCCGTTAATGGATAGAACTCATTACTCGGAGTCCCAGATCTAGGGAGCCAAGCATTTTGGTCTGCTTCGTAAACAAGGAAACGACCAGTAGGGAAAAAGGGAGGACTATAATTACCATTCGTGACTATGTCAGTAAAATTACCGAGTACGCTCCTGCCTTTGTTGTCAACCGTTCGGCTTAAAAGACTTGCATAGCCAGGATTATTCCTCGGTGTAGATACAAATAGCTCGCCAAATGCAGGCAGATCCTTTTGGGTGTAAAGCCAGTGATTATTAAGGGCACTAAAAGAGTTAAAAGAGTGCTTGAAGACTAAGTTGGAAGGAAAAACAGCCACAAACAGAACCTTCAGTCCTTATAGGATCCCAACTAGGTAAATAAGCCTCCGTCGACTAGACCCTGCTGCTCGACAGGCATATCGACTTCTTCAGTATCGAAATCGCCCCCGCCGTAGACACCCGGAACATAGCCAGCCAAGACATGGCCAACAGAGAAGTCCCCACCATCTCCACGACCGGCACCGATACCCTGAGGCTTGAAATAGGTACCATCCCAGACAAGTCCATCCCCAGGCTGCACTCCGGCAGTATTTACATCCCAAAGTTCTCCTAGACTGGAAGCTCCACCTTTCGCGTAACTGCCAGGGGCCCAAGTAGTGCCCACCCACTCAAGAGCCTGCCCTTCTTTCGGAGGCCGTGTAACGGTGTCGACATCGCCCAAGTCGTTGAGCACTCTCGCGTCCGGGCTTTTAATCGGCCTCCAGATCTTATCGTCTGAATTATAGGCTAGGACATCGTTATCCTGCAGTCCCGTAAGGTCTACGTCTTTCAGTTCGCTAATTTCGTCAGCCCCGTACCATGGCGCGGGCGCGGCCACCCATTCGTCTAGCGCCTCCGAGTAGATAAGAGTGTAACCAGTCTCAGGTGTATTGTAGCTAAGGTTGACATCTGTAAGCTCATCGAGCAGTATTGCCGGCTGATTAGGGGCGTTAGTCGCCCGCCAAAACCTTGTAGATGCATCCCAGGTAAGGATGTTGCCATCGTAAAGACCAGCGCCGATATTTACATCGTTGGCTTCATTGATTCGAAAACTCCCAACAAGAGAACCTGGGTAAAACGTGAGGTCACTCTGATCCCAAACCAGTGTTTGGCCTGTCTTAATGCTGTCGCCAGTTAACTTATCATACGGACTAACGTCAGACGCAAATCGGAGCTGGGTGGTGACCTCTACCGAGAACTCTTGCGCAGCCCATTCAATCTTTTGGGTTACTGGGTTCCACGTCGCGACACCTCGGCCTGGAGCGTTAAGGAAAGACTCACTATCTACGTCTGCCAGGTCTAGCATTAACTCGCCTCTTCCGAAGCGACTCAAGTAGTTAAAATTACCAGTAACGTAGTAGTCTTCTTCCTCAAATCCCTTGCTGACAATAAAAGTTCCCCTATCCCCAGAGTCAATGTATTGACCCAGGGAATTACTCATCCAAGTCCCTTCTTTTCGATCGCCATATTCCCACCTGTCTGACGGACCCTCCCAGTTACTCAGGCCACCCGAGCCCACGGGTGTTACCCACCTAAAGTCGCCCATGTAGCCCTTAAAGCCGTTTCCTCCAAGGATAGGCCCGACATACGTAGTCGTATCGAGAGGCACGTAATCCCAAGACGTAAACGGTATGCCTTGAAGCCTATTTCCATTATAGAAAACGCTTAAAAATCCATCGTAAACATTGACAAAGATCTGATGAAACGCTTGCTTAATACTTTGCTCGTTACTAGGAAGTTGAAGGCCGGTACGTATAATGGGGTTCTGGGTACCATTATGGCGAACGCAGACCTCTCCATTGTCTATATAAAGAGCAAGGTGACCAATGTCCCACAGATCAAAGCTAGTGCCGGGAAAGTCGGTATAAAGACTTATAAGGGCGGCAAAGTAGATACCATCGCCATCGGCGTAGTCCGTAAAGTAATCGCGAGGCCCCTGAGTAGCAAAGTCATGAGACTTGCTGGCATTGAAAGGTCTAATTCCGTAAAAACCGTTCCTGTCATCAGGCCTTAGGTCGTTTGGAAATTTTAAAAGACCATGTATCCAGCCATCTTCCACTTTGTCGTAAGATACGTGAATACCTGGCTCTACATCAGACATGCCATACATGCCCATGTAGAACATATCCACATACTCGCCCTCGCCTCGCGTACCACTAGGGAAGAGGCCCAGAACGCCGGTTGAACAGGCCGCGGCCGTATAATAGCGAGCGCTTGGTTCTCCATAACCATTGACTTCAAAGAAAGGTCCGGTAGTGTCCGCTCCAGTGGCTATCTTGACACCCAGAGGTACGAACTTCTGAGGACGGAATGAATAGGAACCGTTCGAGTAGCCCCATTGCAGGCTATCGCCAATTTGAATATCCGAAGCATCGATGTCTGCAAAATCGTCAAAAGT
>Ga0181392_1000191_pt1 | contig 22624 bp, 19 predicted proteins | sample 15SPOviralmetaG_FD_130083 | JGI IMG/M metagenome (GOLD analysis project Ga0181392, IMG submission 130083) | Marine viral communities from the oligotrophic San Pedro Time Series (SPOT) site, San Pedro Channel, CA, USA - 15 SPOT_SRF_2010-09-15 | ecosystem: Environmental > Aquatic > Marine > Strait... | reverse complement strand
TTCGTTCCTAAACGTGGGTACGGTTAGCGGCGTTACATATCCTGATACGGACAGCTTGAGTAATACTGCTGAGGGTTACTGCGATTCTTGGTACGACCAGAGTGGCAATAGTAACGACGCTACGCAGAGCACTCCGGGAAGTCAGCCTCAGATTCATGGTGGCACGGTCAATACGGACTTAAATACTGTAAACGGCAAACCCAACTTAGTCTGGACAAATGACTCTCTCACCTTTGCGAGTAGTTTGGTTAGTAATCCTATGGCGGTCTTTCATGTTAAAGACGTACCGAGCAATCAATACTTTTTGCGGGATAGCATTACGAGCTATGTTTGGGCATACCTGTATAGCAGTCAAATTAGAACGAGGTTAGGAAACATGCTTAACATCGACTCGGGCAAAACCTTTTCTAATGTTCAAAGCCTTTTGACGTTCATTAAAAAGGGAGTGGTGGGCGTAAGCAGTATCCACTATAAAGACGGTGTAAATCAGTATACCGCTGGATATGAAGGCCTTGACGCACAAACAGGAACTTTGACTTCGTTGGGTGCTTACTCTGGAAACGCGCAAGAGTTTGTATTTTATGACATTGACAAAACAAGCAACCGCACCGACATAGAAAACAACATGAACTCGCATTTTCAGATTTACTAATCCATGAGCACAGTATACATCCCTATCGAGCCGGAATTGAGCTTGACCAGCGCCGAGCGGGCGGAAGCTATAGACGCACAAATTTGGTGCTTGCGCCGTCCCCTTTCTCTCCAGTCACCTAACGACGTTACGAAGTATTACTTCCCTCGTATCACGCATCCAGATACAAACAAGGTTGCTATCGTAGGCGATACGGCGGAGGAGATTTACATGAACCCAGCCTTGGTTTTGGACGAGCTTGTTGCGCTTCTTCCCGGCGTGCCCGCTGCCGAGATGGATTCTTTGATTGCTTTGGTGGAGTCCAACAAGGGCGGCACCGTTCCTTTCGAGCAGCTTATCCCATCCACTTGCGTACAGCTTACCGAAGAGGAGGCTAAGGAGCTGGGCTGGTTGCCAGAGGAGCCAGAGGAATAATGTCGCTTAGGTATATTTACCATAGCAAAAGACACCAGCAATATTGGATTTACTGGGACGAACCTGAGTGGCAGGATAAAGCATCATGGACAGCACCATTACCCTATTCGAAATCCTCACTCTCGCGGGGGCCCTCGTTGGGGTATACTTCAAGCTCCAAACCGAAATCGGAAAGCTGAAGGCCCGCATCGCGATGCTAGAGAAACAGGAGTTGCAGGTCATGAGTATGCTGGAGAAGCTTGTTGTTTCCGTCGATGAGCTCAAGCTTTTGCTGGCACAGAAAGGCATCAAGTGAAGTATTTCAAATACGAAGAGTTCGATAGCCCGGACCAGCCGGGTTCTGGCCACGAGATGCAAGACATCTTTTTGGAAAAGCTCGATTTGGCTCGAGAGCTCAGCGGGGTGCCCTATGTCATCAACTCGGGTTTTCGTACGGCAGAGCACAACTCCGAGGTGGGCGGGGTACTTAACTCTTCCCATCTTACGGGTTGGGCGGCTGATATCAGGACGGACAGTTCCAACCGTAGGTTTCTTGTTGTCAAGGGTTTAATCGAGGCGGGATTCAATCGCATCGGCATTGGCCAAAGCTTTGTTCACGTGGACTGCGACCCAAGCAAATCTGGCAACGTAGCGTGGTTGTATTGAATTCCGTACCTTGGTTCTATGATTGACTTCATTATTGATTTCTGGGCTGAGCTTTTGCTCGCCACTCTGGCTTTCGCGAAAGTTGTTGTTAACCTGACTCCTACGCAGCAGGACAACGCTATTTTCGGCTATGTGGATATGCTTATTACTGCTATTACTGGCGACCGTCGTAAGTAAGATGGCTAAGATTGGCAACACGGCAAGCTATCCGCTCAAAAGTACTCCGGTAGGAGCGGACACGGTTATTGGTACTGATTCTGCCGATAATGACTCTACGAAACAGTTTACTGTTCAGGGCCTTGCAAACTTTGTGACGGGCGGAGGCGGTGTTGTTAACACGGTTACTGGTACTAGTCCTATACAGGCTACGCCCAGTTCCGGCAATGTCAACGTAAGTCTTGCTACCGTATCTTCTCAAGGCAAGTATGATTATGCTACGGTAATTGTAGACGAGTACGGGCGTGTTATTGCTGCCAACTCAAACACGCCTGTTACTTCTGCTGCTGCGGGTGGGACAACCCTTACTGGCAATGTAACTTTTGCCGCTGGACCAAATACTATTGTCACTGGTGACGCGTCCACTAACACCATAACCATTGAATCTACTGGTGGCGCCGGACCGGGCGGTACGGTTACTCAGGTTAACACGGGTACAGGGCTTTCGGGGGGGCCTTTAACTACCACAGGAACTATTGCTTTGGCCAATACCGCCGTAACTGCGGGTAGCTATACAGCGCCTACTATTGCGGTTAATGCTCAGGGTCAGATTACTTCTGCATCCAGCAACACTATTGACCTTCAATACGTCCTCAATAACGGAGGTGTGTCTAATGGTCAGTCCGTTATTCTTACAGGCACGGGCGTTCAGGTTAGTGCACCGGGCGCAGTCTTTACTAGCTCTAACACTGGCTCTACAGTCACCTCCGACCTGCGTGTAGGCAACCAGCTTCTAGACTACAACAACACCTTTGGGTCTAGCGGTCAAGTCCTTGTGGCAGACCCTAATGCCGGTGGAGCTGGGGCACCCGGGGTGGTTTGGGCCAATCCTTCTACATTCACGGCCACAGCCTCGATTAGTTCAGCGGCGCTAAATGCAGGAACAGCCGTTCAAGTTATATCTGCACCCGGAGCTGGCAAGTATATTCAGGTCATTTCTGCTGCCGCTAAGTACAACTACGGAACTGCTTCATACAGTTTTTCTCAGGCTTTGAAGCTGTACACTAACCTGACTGTACCGCAATTTGAACTCAACGAAGCATTTCTTTTACTTCCAAGTTCTCAGATTCGCGCTATGTCTCTTACATCTAGCGGTGGAATAAACGAAAACACAGCGTTATTTTTTGCCCCAACAGCAGCTTCAACCGTTACCGGTGACGGAGATATTGAACTTAACGTACAGTATCGTATTGTTGAGTTCTGATGCGAGACATCCGAAAGATTTGTGTGGGTCCGAATTACAAGGACTCGATGTGTTACGTGGTGGGACAAGCCGTTCTTGGCGGGTCTCACCACGTGCATTTAATTAAATACAGTGAAGGCAGCTTTCTCATATACATTGAGCAAGAGGATACCGTAATACTCTGGAAAGAGTTTACGGCTCCCATGCCAATTTCAATAGAATACAACATCAACTTTTGAGGGCAGTAGAGCAATTCATCGTAAAAGGAGAGAGATACGCCAACACCAAAGGAGACCTTATCGTAAGTAGCAACGAAGAGGACCATCGGTTTTCGAACCGAGAGGGTGAGGTGGTAGCGCTCCCAGTGGGGTATACGGGCCCAATACAAGTTGGCGATACGCTGCTTGTACACCACAACGTATTCAAGCATTACAACGACATGAAGGGGCGCCGGCAGAGCGGTCGCAGCTTCCTTCGTGACGACCTATTCCTAGTAGACTTCGACCAGTTCTATATGTGGCGTCGGGATGGCGATTGGAACTCTCACGACAGGTTTTGTTTTGTTAGCCCTATACCTCCTCAGGAGTCTACCATATTCAAGCCTTTGACAGAAGAGCCTTTGATGGGGATAATGAGTTACCCAAATGATTATCTTATGGCCCAAGGAATTAAGTCTGGTGACACGGTAACCTTCAAGCCCGATAGCGAGTACGAGTTCAATGTAGGGGGTAAAAAGATGTACCGAATGTTTGACCACCAAATCACATGCAAGATTCAAGGAAGCTAAAGGAACGCATCATCGCCGCAGGTAGGATAGCCGTAGAGCAACTCATTAAGGTTGCTCAGGAGGATATCCTCAAGCCGGGCGAAGATGACGACTTGGCTGCCGATAGGCTCAAGAACGCCGCTGCTACTAAGAAGCTGGCTATTATGGACGCCTTTGAAATTCTTAATCGCATAGACTCCGAAGAGGAGGAGTTGGAGTTGGGGTCCACCAAGACGGAAACGAAGGTGGGTTTTGCAGAACGACGCTCCAGATAAACTGTACTCCATCCGTTATGACCATGTGTCTAAGGGGGTAGTATCCAATAAGAACCGCGCTAAGACGTGGCAATACGGGTACAGCGAGAAATACGACATGGTCGTAATCTCTAAGACCGGACAGATTGGTGACATAATAGACATCAACGGTCTTGTCATCGCCCTTCCTCTGGCTCCAAAAAAACTTAGCGAAGGCAACAAGTGGGTTCGTGAGCCGCTACCCAAAGCTCTGTCTAAAATCTCCAGCATCTTCCAGTGGAACGACATGCACAAGCTTTTCAAGGCAGAGTGGGTGGACTATATCGAAGAGGAATTTGACCGTCGCGAGCAAGGCTATTGGTTTTATAATGACGGTACCCCGACGTATATCACTGGTGCTCACTACATGTACTTGCAGTGGACTAGCATCGACGTCGGGTATCCTGACTTTCGTGAGGCCAACAGGATATTTTTTATCTTCTGGGAGGCGTGCAAGGCAGACCCACGCAGCTTTGGTATGACGTACCTAAAGATTCGTCGCTCCGGGTTTTCGTTTATGGGGTCTTCCGAGTGCGTCAACACAGGAACACTAGCCAAGGATTCACGAGTTGGGATACTTTCAAAGACAGGTGGCGACGCCAAGAAGATGTTCACCGATAAGGTGGTACCCATCGCCAACCGCCTTCCATTCTTCTTCAAACCGATACAGGACGGCATGGATAAGCCGAAAACGGAACTGGCGTTTCGTATACCTGCTTCGAAGATTACAAAGAAGAATATGTACGATGTGGAGGACGAAGAGATTTTCGGACTGGACACCACCATCGATTGGAAAAACACCGACGACAACTCTTACGACGGAGAAAAGCTTTTGCTCCTAGTCCATGACGAGAGCGGGAAGTGGGTCAAGCCCAACAACATCCTCAACAATTGGCGTGTTACCAAGACGTGTCTGCGCTTGGGTAGCCGAATTATCGGCAAGTGCCTTATGGGCTCTACGTCGAACGCCCTCGCCAAGGGAGGCTCAAATTTTAAGAAGCTATACGAGGATTCGGACCCGCGTGTGCGCAACGCCAACGGACAAACCAGAAGCGGCATGTACTCCCTCTTCATCCCAATGGAGTACAACATGGAGGGCTTCATCGATGAGTTCGGGCACCCCGTATTCCGTGCGCAAGAAAAATCTGTGAAGGGTGTCGACGGGGAGATGATTCGTTCTGGCGCTATCGACTACTGGGAGGCGGAGGTCGAGAGCATGAAGAACGACCCCGATGCGCTCAATGAGTTTTACCGTCAATTTCCTCGTACTGAGTCCCATGCTTTCCGGGATGAGAGTAAGCAGAGTTTATTTAATCTGACCAAGATTTACCAGCAGATTGATTACGCAGACAGCCTTGTCAAAGAGCACTACCTCACGCGGGGTTCTTTCCAGTGGGAGAACGGCATTCGCGACAGCAAAGTTATTTTTAGCCCGGACAAACGCGGTCGCTTTAACGTGTCTTGGACACCTGCTAAGGGCATGCAAAACCGGTGGCTTGACAAGAGGGGCGTCAAATACCCCGGCAATGAGCATATTGGTTCCTTTGGATGTGACTCCTACGACATTAGTGGTACTGTGGGTGGTGGTGGTTCTAACGGTGCTCTTCACGGAATGACCAAGTTCCACATGGACGACGCCCCTACTAACGAGTTTTTCTTGGAGTATGTGGCTCGCCCGCAGACGGCAGAGATTTTCTTTGAGGAGGTCCTTATGGCTTGCGTTTTCTATGGTATGCCCATCCTTATCGAGAACAACAAGCCTCGTCTATTGTACCACTTCAAGAACCGTGGGTATAGAGGGTTCTGTATGAACAGGCCGGACAAACACTTCAATAAGCTCAGCAAAACGGAACGTGAGCTAGGAGGTATTCCCAACAGTTCTGAAGACGTCAAGCAAGCTCACGCAGCGGCTGTCGAGAGCTATATAGAAAAGCACGTGGGAATAGATATGGACGGCACCTTCCGCGATGCGGGGGAGATGGGCACTATGCCTTTCGTTAGGACTTTAGAAGATTGGGCTCGCTTTGACATCAGCAATCGTACTTCTTTTGACGCTACTATCAGCAGTGGTCTCGCGGTTATGGCAAACCAAAAGCACCTGTATACTCCTCAGGAACAGAAGAGTTCAATAAGTATTACCTTGCCTAAGTATAACAACCGTGGGTTTCGTAGTGAATTGCTGGACTAAATGAAGGACGTCAAGGTGAACATCTCTACTGCTGGTTTCCCCAGTCAGTTTGTTTCTGACGCGGAAAAAGCCAGCGACGAGTACGGCTTGATGGTCGGGCAAGCCATTCAATACGAGTGGTTTAAGAAGGATGGAAACCAGTGTCGGTTCTACAACCAATGGCGCGACTTCAACCGTCTGCGCCTGTATGCCCGTGGCGAGCAGAGCGTATCCAAGTACAAGAACGAGCTTGCCGTCGACGGCGACCTTTCGTATTTGAATTTGGATTGGACTCCGGTGCCCATCTTGCCCAAGTTCATTGACATCGTAGTCAACGGTTTGTCGGAGCGCATCTTCAAGGTCAAGGCTTACGCGCAAGACGCTTTGTCTCAGGCCAAGCGCAGCAAGTATCAGGATATGATTGAGGGGCAGATGGTAGCCAAGCCTGTCTTGGACATCATCCAGCAAAAGACTGGCGTCGACCCGTTCACTATGAACCCTGACGACCTGCCTAGCACCGACGAGGAGTTGCAGGTATATATGCAGCTCAACTACAAGCCTGCCATTGAGATTGCTGAGGAGGAAGCCATCAATACTATCCTCGAAGAAAACCACTACTCGGACTTGCGGAAGCGCATGGACTACGACCTCGCCGTTTTGGGCGTCAGTGTCGCCAAGCACGAGTTTTTGCCGGGTGCGGGTGTAGAGCTTTCGTATGTGGACCCTGCCAACGTGGTGTATAGCTACACCGAGGACCCATACTTCAAGGACTGCTTCTACTGGGGTGAGGTCAAAACCCTCCCTATCACGGAGCTAATGAAAATCGACCCCAGCCTCACCAACGAGGACTTGGAGGAGATTAGCAAATACAGTCAGAGTTGGTACGACTACTATAACGTGGCTCAGTTCTACGAGAACGATATGTTCTATCGTGACGTAGCTACGTTGATGTACTTCAACTACAAGACGACCAAGAAGATTGTATACAAGCGTAAGAAGCTTGACGGCGACGGTGCCCGGATGATTGAAAAGGACGACCAGTTCAATCCGCCGGAGGAGATGATGGAGGAGGGCAACTTCGAAAAGGTTGAGAAGACCATCGACGTATGGTACGAGGGCATCATGGTTATGGGCACGAACATCTTGCTCAAGTGGGAGGTGGCAGAGAACATGGTTCGCCCTAAGTCTGCCAGCCAGCATGCGCTCCCCAACTATGTGGCTACAGCACCACGTATGTACAAGGGTGTCATCGAGTCTCTCACTCGGCGCATGATTCCTTTCGCCGACCTCATTCAAATCACGCACCTCAAGCTTCAGCAGGTTATCTCTCGCACTGTTCCTGACGGCGTTTACATCGACGCTGACGGCCTCAACGAGGTCGACCTAGGGACGGGCAACGCATACAACCCGGAAGACGCTCTACGGCTCTATTTCCAAACGGGTAGCGTTATCGGAAGGTCATACACTCAGGACGGGGATTACAATCAGGGCAAGGTTCCTATCCAAGAGCTCAACAGCAACAGTGGTGCTGCCAAGACGCAGATGTTGATTGGCAATATGAATCACTATCTGCAAATGATTCGTGACGTTACGGGCCTCAACGAGGCTCGCGACGGGAGCACTCCCGACCCTCGTGGCTTGGTGGGCTTGCAGAAGTTGGCTGCGGCGAACAGCAACACGGCTACGCGACACATTCTTGACGGCAGCCTATATATGTTCCGTACTCTGGCTGAGGCTTTGACATATCGCGTTAGCGACATCCTTGAGTACGCCGACTTTAAGGACGAGTTTGTAAACCAGATTGGTAAGTACAACGTCAGTATCCTAAAGGAGATTAACGAGTTGTATATCTACGACTTCGGCATCTTCATTGAGATTAGTCCTGACGAGGAGCAGCGTGCGCAGCTCGAGGCCAATATCCAAATGGCTTTGAGCAAGGGTGGTATAGACCTTGAGGACGCCATCGATATCCGTGAGATTAAGAACCTGAAGCTGGCCAACCAGCTCTTGAAGATTAAGCGTATTGCTAAGCAAGAGGAGGAGCGGCAGTTCCAACTCCAGCAGCAGCAGATGCAGGCCCAGAACAATATGCAGTCTCAGCAGATGGCTGCGCAGACGGCCATGCAAAAGATTCAAGCTGAGGGCCAGAGCAAGATGCAGGTCAAGCAGGCGGAGATTGCATTTGAGATTGAGAAGATGCAGGCCGAGGCACAACTCAAGGCACAGCTTATGGAGCGGGAGTTCCAGTACCAGATGCAAATTGCGGGGGTACAAGAGCAGGGGCTACAGTCTCGCGAGGACCGTCGCGAGGACGCTAAGGCGGGCCGCATCAGTCAGCAGAACACGGAGCAGAGCAAGCTTATCGACCAGCGTAAGAACAACTTGCCTCCCATTGATTTCGAGTCGAATGAAGATAGCTTGGACGGCTTCGACTTGGCAGAATTTAGTCCGAGATAAATAATATAATTTTACAGCAATGGAAATCAAAGTCCGAGAGGTCACTGATGTGGAAGCCAAATCCACGCAACAGGTAGAGCAGGAGCTTCTAGAGAAGCATGAGGCGGAAGTAAGCGGAGAAACTACCGAAGAGCAGCCTGCTCCAGCGGAAGAGCCTGACGGCCTTTCCGAGGACGCCGTGCGTTCTTTTTTGAGTGAGCGTTACGGTCGGGAGATTACGTCTCTTGACGAGCTGGCCGAAGCCCGTTCCGAGGCTCCTGAGTTGCCAGACGATGTAGCTGCTTACTACAAGTTTAAGCAAGAGACCGGGCGTGGTCTCAACGATTTCATGAAGGTGAACCGCAACCTCGACGAGGCGGACGGAGACACCTTGCTAAAGGAATACTTCCTGATTACTGAAGACGGCCTCGATTCTGAGGACGTGGAGATGATGATGGAGGATTACAAGTTTGATGCAGACCTCGACGACGAGGCTGATATCAAGAAGGCCAAGTTGGCCAAAAAGAAAGCTATTGCTAAGGCGAAGAAATACTTCGAAGAGCAGAAAGAGCAGTATAAAGCGCCTCTTGAGTCAAGGGGCGTGGACTCTCTGGAGAGCTCTGAGGAGTACCAATCGTACAAACAATATGTTGAGCAGGCGAAGACGTACCAAGAGGAACAGAAGCGCAGGAAAGAGTGGTTCGACGAGAAGACCAATGAAGTTTTCTCAGATGGATTCAAAGGTTTTGAGTTCAGTATCGACGACAAGTCCTACGTGTACACTCCCGGTGACCGCACTGAATTGAAGAAGCTCCAACAGACTCCGGAGGCTTGGTTAAACAAGTATCTGGATGACAAGGGCCTCGTCAAGGACGCAGCGGGATACCATAAGTCTTTGGCTGTCGCCATGAACCCCGAGAAGTTTGCCCAGTTCTTTTTTGAGCAGGGGCAATCCAGTGCGGTGGACGACGTCATGCGCAAGACAAAAAACATCAACATGTCTGAGCGCACGACGCCACAAGCCGTCAGCAAGGGGGGAATGAAAATCCGCGCCGTCACTCAAGATTCGGGCCGTGGCCTGAAGATTAGGAGCCGGCGCACCACCTAACTCTTAGAAAACAGAAAACATGGCAGGTTCAGTACAAGCCACCCCGGGGTTCGATTTACAACCCAGCGCAGAGCGCGTTGCTCTCGCAACCAATTACATCACCAACTTCGACTTCCTCAATCAGTATCTCCCCGATACTTATGAGAAGGAGTTCGAGCGTTATGGCAACCGGACTGTGTCTGGCTTCCTTCGCATGGTTGGTGCCGAGATGCCCACCAACTCCGACATGATTAAGTGGGCGGAGCAAGGTCGTCTCCACACCAAGTACACCAGCTGTACTTCTGCCGCCGCTGCGGCGCAAGACACAGCTACGTGGACTGTGGGCGACACCCTCAACCCCGGCACTGGCGGCATCGCCATCCGCAAGGGTCAGACGGTGTTTATCACGGATAACACCACTCCCGTTACGGGTCTCTCCAACAAAGCTGTTGTTACCGACGTCGATTACGCTAACGGCACTTTTGACGTTGCGTACTACGAAGGTGGCGGTCAGGCTATGGCTGCTGCGACGGCTTGTACCGTTATGATTTATGGCTCTGAGTTCAAGAAGGGGACTACTGGCATGGAGAACTCTCTCGAAGCCGACGACCTCATCTTCGACAACAAGCCTATCATCTTGAAGGACAAGTACGAGGTGTCAGGTTCTGACATGGCTCAGATTGGATGGATTGAGGTGACCACGGAGAACGGTGCTACCGGATACTTGTGGTACATGAAGTCCGAGCACGAGACCCGTCTCCGCTTTGACGACTACCTCGAGACAGCTATGATTGAGGCTGTGCCTGCTGGCGTGGGCTCTGGCGCTGCTGCTGCACTCGGCGTTCCAAACGCTACTGCTGGCTCCCTCCAAGGCGCTGGTTCCGAGGGCATCTTCTACGCTGTAGAGACTCGCGGAAACCTGTGGTCTGGTGGCATCCCCTCAGCTTTGGCTGACTTCGATGCTGTTATCAGCCGCTTGGATAAGCAGGGCTCCATCGAGGAGAACGTTATCTTCGTGAATCGTGAGATGAGCTTCGATATCGACGACATGTTGGCTGCACAGAACAGCTACGGTGCCGGCGGTACTAGCTACGGTCTCTTCGACAACGACGAGCAGATGGCGCTCAACCTTGGTTTCACAGGCTTCCGCCGTGGTTACGACTTCTACAAGTCTGACTGGAAGTACCTGAACGACCCAACGATGCGCGGTGGCCTCACCAATGGTGTTGTCAACGGCTTGCTGGTTCCTGCTGGAAGCACCACGGTCTATGACCAAGTGCTCGGTAAGAACGCCAAGCGTCCGTTCCTGCACGTCCGTTATCGCGCAAGCGAAACCGAAGACCGTCGCTACAAGACGTGGATTACGGGTTCTGCTGGCGGAGCTGCTACGAGCACTCTCGACGCGATGGAGGTCAACTACCTCTCTGAGCGTGCCGTTTGCGTCATGGGCGCGAACAACTTCTTCCTGTTTAAGGACTGATTGTGAATCGGGTATGGGGGGCGCAATGGGCGTCCCCCCTATCCACCCCTAATTAAAATAAACATGAATAAAGACAAGACGTACCGCCTGCTCCGAGGGCAGGCCCCCCTCTCTTTTATGATTCCCGGTCGCAGCACCACTCGCAAACCTCTTCTGTATTGGGATGACGAAAAGGGTGAGAACCGCGTGCTACGCTATGCTCGAAACCAAAGGAGCCCCTTTGAAGATGAGCAGGACGGGAACGCTATCGTAGAGCCCATCGTCTTTGAGGACGGCATGCTCCACGTTCCTAAAAACAATCCGGTTTTGCAGCAGTTCCTTGCTCACCACCCGTTTAATGGTGCGCAGTTTGAGGAGGTCAACCTCGAGCGCGACGCTGAGGCCGAGGTAGAGCAGTTGAATATGGAAGTCGACGCACTCATCGAGTGTAAGGCTTTGACGCTAGACCAGCTCGAAACCATGTCTCGCGTTATGCTTGGCGTAGACCCCAGCAAGTACACTACGGCGGAGTTGCGACGAGATATGCTGGTTGCTGTACGCCGCGACCCCGAGCACTTCCTGACTTTGGTCAACGACCCCGACGTGAAGTTGCAGGGGCAGGTGCAGCGGTTCTTCGACGAGAGCCTCCTTTCCTTCCGTCGCAACAAGACAGAGATTTGGTACAATGGGCCTAACAACAAGAAGAAGCTTGTTACCATTCCACACGGCCAAGACTACCTGTCGGTTGCGATTTCATATCTACTTAGCGAAGAGGGCCTTGAGCACCTCCGCGCTCTCGAGGCCATGACCTCAGATTGAGTCTCTCATACTACCAGAAAAGAGCCACCTTCGGGTGGCTTTTTTTTTGGAACTTCATGTCATGAAGCGTTGGCTCCTATTACTCTACTTCCCTCTTTCTTCTTATGCTCAATGTGACCTTGAGCTCCTTGACTTTGATGTAGTCGCGGGCACTGTTACTGTTGCTTTCAACAACACTGAAAACTGTGGCGGTACGGCAGGCCCTGACGGTATAGCAGAAATCCAGTTTGGTTTCCAAGCTGTAGACGACGACTGCAACGCCATCAATGCAGGGTGGGATTTCCCGTCTGGGTTTTCTATTTCTGACGACTCTCCCCATCCGGGCTGGATATACTCTGCCACCACTTCGGAAAGCTCTAACAATTGGACAAACCTCTATGACGATGCGATAGACGCTCCGTATTACACTGGAGACACTGTCGTCTTTCCCATATACAACTCGTATCAAAGCGACTGTGTTGACGGGCCTTATGCTGCGCAGCTATATTGCAATGTCGAGGGCTGCATACAGCACTGGCTTAGCCTTGGCTTGAGCATACAGGTTGTGATATGGCAAATCAGCTTTGGTCCAACTATGTACGCTGAAGACGGTGGTTGGGCTGAGGTCGGCGCCAACGGCGACGGTTCAAGTTGGGGTTCTGGGGTTTATGACGACGAAAACTTTGAAGACAATTGGCTTGTAGTAGGCGGTTGTGGCGAACCCCTGCCTGAGGTTATCGTAGACACGGTTTACATAGAGCTGCCCCCAGACACCGTCATCGTTCTAGAGTACGACACCACGTATATCTACGTTACGGACACTGTTGTAGAATACGATACGGCGTATGTACAGCTACCGCCTATTACAGTGTATGATACCATCACTGTTCCTATAAACTGGTATTTCTACGACACCACGTATGTAACGATTGTAGACACTATTGTCGTTGAGGTTGACTGCGTTACTGGCGAAGAGTGTTTAGAGGTCATAGAGTGCCCCGTATACATCCCCAACAGCTTTACTCCGGACAACGACGGCGTCAATGATTCGTGGCGAGTGGTGGCGGCAGAGGACTGCTGGGATAATATTGACATTAGCGTTTACTCTCGATGGGGAGATATGGTTTGGATTTCCAACTCATTAGAAGAGCAGTGGGACGGCGGCTACACCCGTGCTATGGTTCGCGACGACGTGTACAGCTACCGCTTTATTGCTAGGAATAAGTACACCTATCAGTGGGTAGAGCGCCTTGGTCACATAGTGGTGCTGAGATAGTTATCTTTAGAGGATGATTAACTCGGTCCGTGACACCGTATTGTCCATACTCAACAAGAACAACTACGGATACATTTCTCCTTCGGACTTCAACCTGTTTGCCAAGCAGGCGCAGCTAGAGATTTTCGGGGGTTACGCTACCGACCTCAACAAGGTCATCAACGCTGAGAACGCTCGCATGTCGGGTACGGAATACGCCGACCTCAACAAGGGCGTTCGCGAAGACATCGACATTTTTTCTCGCACGGCTACGCTCACTCAGGATGCCGCCAATGCGTACTTCACTCCTAGCGTCGCCACTACAAGCGACGACTACTATTTGCTAAATAAGGTTTTGGCTGGTGGCGTAGAGGCGGAGCCAGTGCACCACAGCAAGATTACTTTGCTCAACGCGAGCCCGCTTACGGCGCCTTCGGTTCAGTACCCTGCGTATACTTTGGATACGGGCACGGGAGGGGCTCAGGTAGCCACTATCTACCCTGCCACCATCACCGGCGCCAACGATGTGGTGTGTCAATACATCCGTTACCCTAAAGACCCGAAGTGGACGTTTAGTGTTTTGACCAACGGCGAGCCCGTGTTCAACCAAAGCCTACCCGACTATCAAGACTTCGAGGTACCCATCGACGATGAGCCACGCCTCATATACCGCATTTTGCAATTGGCTGGCATGAGCATCCGCGAGGGTGACGTGTACCAGTTTGCTAACGCTGAAGAAGCCCAACAGTAATGCCATACCTATCAGACTACGCGTATTACGAAAACGACGGCAACGCACCAGAAGATGCCAACTGGGGCAGCTACCAATACGTTACGCTACAGGATATCGTAACCAACTATCAGCTCATGTATATGGGCAACCACTCGTTGGTCAATAACGAGGAGCGATACAAGGTTTTGTTCCACGCCAAGCGAGCCATCCAAGAGTTGAACTACGATGCTTTCAAGGAGATTAAAATCCTTGAGCTCAACGTCTGCGACCAGCTTCGTTTCGTTCTGCCTTCCGACTACGTCAACTGGGTTCGCATCAGCTTGTACAAGGATGGCGTTTTGCGGCCCTTGACAGAAAATATTCAGACTACGTTCAGCGCAGCGTATTTGCAGGACAACGACTGCCGCATCCTGTTCGACCAGAACGGAAACGCGTTGCGGCCAGAGAACTCTACTATTGATTTCGACCGCATCAACGGAACCAAGAAGAGCATATACCTGAACGGAGCGAGTCAATTCGATGGGCAACTAGGGTATTGCTGCGATGGCGATTGGTATTTCGACTACGCCATAGGTGCTCGGTACGGATTGAATACGGAGACGGCTAACGCAAACCCCACGTTTGGTATCGACAGAAAGGGCGGCGTCATCAACTTCAGTTCTGACGTAGCGGGGGAGCTGGTTATAGTGGAGTATGTCAGCGATGGCATGGAGGGCGGTGACAACACGGCCATCACGGTCAACAAGCTCTTCGAGGACTACGTATATGCGTATATCAACTACGCTATCCTAGACGCTAAGTTGGGGGTTCAGGAGTACATCGTAAACAGAGCGAAGAAAAAGAAGAGCGCCTTATTGCGCAACGCGAAGATTCGCATCAGCAACATCCATCCGGGACGGTTGCTTATGAACCTCCGTGGCCGAGACAAGTGGATTAAGTAATGGCAAATCTGGTAAGGAACTTCATCAAGGGCCGGATGAACAAGAGCGTCGACGAGCGCCTTGTTCCAGACGGGGAGTATATCGATGCTCAGAATATTCGGATGGGCTCTACGGAGGATTCCGAAATTGGCACGGTAGAAAACACCAAGGGCAACACGCAACTTACCACTCTGGTGTACCCACCTACGGGCACGGCCTTGAGTGCTCAAGCCACGTGCATCGGGGCTTACAGCGACGGCGCCAACGAGACCATGTACTGGTTCGTCCACGACCCTGCTTTCACTGTGGGCACGGTGGGGAAGCTCGACCTTATCGTCTCTTACAATACGCGTAACGACACCCTTACATACCATGTGGTATCCATAAAGGATGCTACTGACGCGACGCGCACCACCCTCAACTTCGACCCTCAGAACTTGATTACTGGCGTCGATTTAGTTGACGGTCTTTTGTTCTTCACCGACGATAAGAACCCGCCAAGGCGAATCAACGTAGCCACCGCGTATCCTCAGCCGGTTACCAATCTCGACTACAACGTTCTTGGTGACGACATCCGCGTTATCAAGGCACCTCCCACTGAGGCTCCCGTTGTTTTGGGCTCTCACGACAATAGTCAAAACGACTATATGGAGGACCGCATCATCTGTTTTGCATACCGCTATGAGTATGAGAACGGAGAGTATTCGGCCACCTCACAATTCAGCGCCCCTGCTTTTGTAAGCAAGCCATTCAACTTCACTACTGCCTCGTTCCTAAACGAGGGTATGGAGAACGCCATCAATACCTGTGACGTTACGGTACGCACTGGAAGCTCTTTGGTGAAAGGTATCGACATCCTTTTCAAGGAGATGGACGATAGCATTATCCGCGTCATTGAGCGCGTCGATAAAGCCACTACTGCGCTTACAGACAACGCGGACTACACCATCACGTTCAGCAAGAGCAAGATTTTCACCATCCTTCCTGATAGTGAGATTCTTAGGCTCTACGACAACGTCCCTCGCTTGGCTAAAGCCCAAACCCTGATGGGCAACCGCCTTGTTTACGGCAACTACCTTGAGGGATACGACCTAACCGACTCTAACGGTCAGCCTATTAAGTTCGGGTACGAGGTGTCTCACATGCAGACCCCGGTGGGAAACAGCATTGCGTCTGCTTCACCCACAAATACGCAAACCTACACCTTAACGGGAGGCAATACGACTCCGACCACCGTAGTCACAGTTGAGTTCGATGAGTTCAACTTGATTAAGGGAGATACGTTTACCGTTCAGTTTACGGTTCAGGGAGACACTCCCAACTGGACGCCTTCGGTCGCTACCACTCCCACTTCCTCTATGCCTGCCACAACGGTAGAGGTTCAGTATACGCTTACTGAGACTTTTGCTTCGGTGGTGGAGATGGTGGCCAGCACCAGCTTCCTAAACACTATCGGCACAGCTTCAAATATTGAGACTACGGCTGCCGACTTCGGAAGCTCCGACCAGCGCATTTGGACCAACGCATGGAACGCCTCCTTGCCACAGTCCGCTACAGGCGGTACCCCGGACCCCATGGCTTTGAACGGCAGTGGAATCACTGCTTTGGGACAGCCCGCTAGTGTATTCGGTTCTACCGCCACTTCGTTTAGCGTGGCCTTCCCCATGCCTGAATATGAGGGGGGTGCAACGGATTACTACGAGCTGCTTATTGTCAGCGGCGTGTCTGTTTCGCTAAGCAACTTGGGTCCTCGCCCAAGCCTACACAGCAACCGCAGCTATGAAGTGGGCATCGTCTATATGGATGACTACGGAAGGTCCAGCACGGCGCTCGTCAACTTCGGTAACGACATCCAAATCCCTTGTTCGGATTCTATTTTCCGCAATTACATACGTGTACAGATTCCCTCTGCTATGCGCGTACCCGCTTGGGCCGACAGGTATAAGTTCGTCATCAAGCCTGACGAGGAGACGTACGAAACCATATACTCTAACATCATTACCAGCGCCGATAGTTCTGGCAACAGGTACTTCCTCTTGGAGGGTGAGAACGCAGCGAAGATAGAGACCGGAGACAGGCTAATCGTCAAGGCGGATACGGCGGGCCCGTCCTCTACATGCACTTACGCTGAGGTTCTAGATAAAAAGGCTTACCCTGTAGATGGCGTCGCAAGTGGCATCCCGGCTGTAGCGGGGACGTACATGAAGATTCGTCCGGAGTTCAACGTGAGTCAGTCTTCGTCGGAGTTTTTCATTGGAGAAAAATCAGCCGGAACCAACGGCGGTTCAGACCAAAACACAGACAGCACGAACGACTTCCCGGTTTTAGTTTATGATGGTTTTGCAACTATCGGTGCCATCCCTGCTGGGAGTAGGATTCGGCTTACGCTAAACTTCTCTCGTCAAGGTCGGGGCGACGCGGCGTGCGAAACCAGAACCTTGGACTTCGACCACACTTGGACTGCTGACGCGGAATACACCAATATCATAAACTGGTTTTACAACCAAGATGGCGTCATCTCGACTATTGAGAACGCCACTGGTTTTTCTGGCGACCCCAATACCGCAGCGCCTACAAACAATGTCTTGGCTGCCACCACTACAGCGGGGTCAGACTATGGTATTACGGGCTCTAACCTCGTAAACCAAATGAGGTGGCATACCAACAACCTCACTAATCCCACTACGTTCGAGTTCATTGTTTTCGGAACCAACAAGTGTTCTGGTGGATTCGGTTCTGGTAGTAGCCCAAATCGTCGGTCTCGAGTAAAGGCCAACTGGACTGTTATTACGGCCAGCGAAACCTGCGTTTTCGAAACGGAGCCTAGCGCAGCGCTACCCGACTTGTGGTATGAATCCAGTGAGTCTTTCCAGATTGATAAGCAAAATGGGTTGTATTACGGTAACGTACAAAACCAAACCGCTTCGCAACCCGCGATTATAGACACCGACTTCTTCAACTGCATCAGCTATGGCAATGGCGTTGAGAGCTATAAGATTCGTGACTCGGTAAAGGGAAAACCCCTTAGCCTCGGCAACCGCGTCACTACTGTCAGTGACCAAGACTACAAGGAGATTCGTCGCTTTGCCGACCTGACGTACAGCGGCGTATACAACGATGAGACGAACTTAAACAAGCTCAACGAGTTCAACCTTGGCCTCCTCAACTTCAAGCCACTAGAGGATAGCTATGGCTCTGTAGAAAAGCTTTTTGCTCGCAAGACCGACATCCTCACTTTGCAGGAGGATAAGATTAGCTATGTGCTGGCGGGTAAGAACCTGCTTAGCGATGCCGTTGGAGGCGGCGTTATCTCGTCTGTTCCTCAGGTGCTCGGCACACAAGTGGCTAGGACTGAGGACTTTGGCATCAGCAACAACCCCGAGAGCTTTGCCGAGTGGGGGCCCCATAAATTCTTTACCGACGCCAAGCGCGGAGCCGTTATACATCTGTTCGGCGACGGTCAAAATGAGAATCTCGAGGTCATCAGCGAAAAGGGGATGCGCGGGTGGTTCCGCGACGAGTTTATCTCTGGCTTCAACACTCAAAAGCTGGGAGGTTACGACCCGTATATGAACGAGTATGTTCTAGCCAGTAACGATGTTTTGCTGCCGGGAGAGACTGCTTGCATAGAGTGCAATGCGATACAGACGTTCCTATTGACATCTGCGGGGGAGTCGTATTGCGTAGAGCTCGGAAACGAGGTTGGTAACGCTACGGTTAGCTACAATGTTATTGAGGCCTCGGGAGGCGACACCGCTGTTATCACGGGAACTTACAATAACGTTTCTACCAATTCTGGCTCTATTGGTTCTGGCAGCACGGGGTCTTTTACTATCAACAAAGATTCTGTTTCTATTTCCAAGGCAGACATAGCCATTGCTCTTACGGGTAGTGGGCGTTTCGTGGTTCAAGTTATCGTTGAGTGCCCGTTGGTTACGGACCTCACTATGCACCTTGTTACGCTTAGTCGTCCTGAGTACCAGAAGCAGTCTATCCATAGTCAATACGAGTGGGCCTCAGGAAACTTTACGTCACCTTTGAGCAGCACTCCTGTCACGTTCCAGTTCGGTGGTTCGGCCCCTGTGGTTTCTGAGTGGATTGAGTTTACTTCAGCTCAGGGCTCCAACCTTGTGCCTACCAACGGCAGCGACCTCACTCTTATCTACAACAGGTTAGCTAACGATAGCTATACTTTGCGTGCTGAGGACCGCTTCCACCTCCTTCGCACTGCCACTAAGTACACTCAGTTTCAGGTCCCGTCTATTCTCGGTGACGGCGCTCTCGTCACGGTTGTTCCTTCGGGCGCTCAACCTCGTTACATAGGCGACTTCGCTAACTTCCCTACCACGGGTGACAACGTATACCTAATCTGGGACTATTCCAATGCCAGCGCGGGCTCCGGTGGCGGCGACTCCGGTGGCGGCGACTCCGGTGGCGGCGACTCCGGTGGCGGCGACTCTGGCGGTGGCGACTCTGGCGGTGGCGACTCTGGCGGTGGCGGTGAGACGGGCTTCCTTCTGGACCAGACGTATGCCACGGGCGCTGCGGCTGCATACTCTACGCGTCGCCTCTACTCCCTTTATACTGGGGCAGCTATGCGTATTCGCCGAGATACGGGAGCCGGTAACGCTGGTCACGATGAAGAGGCGGACGTCCTATTCGATGCTAATGGAGACTTGAACCTAAGCTGTTCCATCTCCAACGCGAGCTCAGGCGTTTCGGCCACTACTTTCGGTGAGTTCGTTGGTGCTACAGGCTATTCCGACCCCGACAGTGTTTCTTCGTACACGGTCCTCGCGTATGTGGATACTTGGTACGACCAGAGCACGGCGGGGGGCACGGGGTCTGGCAACGACGCAGAGCAGTCCACACCCGGCAGCCAACCGCAGATTTACAACGGCTCTGCTGTGATTACTGAGAATGGAAAGCCAACGCTGAAGTTTAACGGTGCTCAGAAATTAGACACGAATTATGCGCCACAACTTGGCGCTGGTGCTACTGCTGATTATTATGCCGCAAGTGTCGCGACTCAATCCGCCTCTAATACAGGCCATATATGGAGAGCAACAGGAAGCGCCATTATTTTCGGTCGGTTTCAAAATACTGGAGAAACCAGAGTTCTAGCAAGGGACTCAAATTCTACATCGTTACCAATTACTAGCTCAGTCGTGGCGTTGAATACGCAAATTTTGCAAGGTGCGTTATTGAACAACGGCACCGTATCCAACTATATAAATGGCTCAATAGATGGAACAGGCTCAACAACATTTACTGGCAATTTTAATATATCTGGAAATATTATTATTGGTAGTTTAAACACTTCGGAATATTTAACGGGTAACGTGCAAGAGTTCATCTTTTATGCCACCGACCAAACCAGCAACCGCAGCGGCATAGAGACGGACATCAACGCCCACTTCCGAATCTACCAGCCTACGACACAACCTACCAGTGGGCTACTGTACGACTACGGTAGTGCAACAGGAGGAACGGATGCTGCGGCAGCGTACTCAGTTAGGCAGTTGAGCGACAAGGCCGTCTTGTGTATGACTGTTCGCAGAGACATGGGGGTAGGTAACCCCGGTCATGACGACGAGATTACAATTGGTTTTGACACCAATGGCGACCTCGACACTCAGGCTATATCGGACTTCTGTGGAACTGGCACGGGTTACGTCTCGCGCTGGTGGGACCAGTCAGTCAATGGCAACGACGCAGAGCAGTCCACACCCGGCAGCCAACCGCAGATATACAACGGCTCTGCTGTAATTACTGAGAACGGTAAGCCAGCACTTGACTTTGATGGAAGCTCTGATACTTTAAAAATGAGCTTTGGAAGCAATGAGTCGCAGCCAAACCAAATATTGCTGGTGGCAACCAATGACACAACAAACTTTAGTTCTTATAGAGTTTTATTCTCAGGTTACAACTCTTCTTTTGCTCGCCACCAATTTGAGACAAGAATTGGCGCTCAAGCGGGTGAACTAGCTATGTACGCTGGCGCAAGCAATGCAAGCACTACGCAAATTGGGACAAGCCAATCACTTTACAACAATCTTGTGGATGGGGCAAGCAGTGATATGCGCGTTAATGGCGCTAGTATAGCCCAAGGCGATGCTGGCAGTTTTGCAATAGACGGTCTTACACTGGGCGCGAGGTTCAATAATATCTATCATTTTGACGGTCGTATGCAAGAGCTTGTTTTTTACCCGTCAGATAAATCAAGCAGTAACAGCGGCATAGAGACGAACATTGATAATTACTTCAACATACCCGGAATGTAATGAGCAACTACACGCTGACATACAGCCCGCCTGCTGAGGGGTGGCCTTCGTTCTACTCCTTCGAGCCTGAGTGGATTCAGGGCATGAACCAATACCTCTATACGTTCAGTGGCGGTAATATCTTCCGCCACAATACCAACACGGTGCGCAATAACTTCTATGGTACGCAGTACGATAGCACCTTGAAGAGTGTCTTCAACGACCAGCCCATAGAAAACAAGATTTTCAAGACGCTGCAACTGGAGGGCAACAAGCCTTGGGCGGCTGCCATGAGCAGCGACCAGCAGGACGGGAGGTTCATCAACGCCGAGTACTTCGAGAAAAAGGAAGGCGACTTCTTCGCGTTTGTACGCACGACAAACAATAACCCTGCTGAGCCTGACGACTACGCGTTGCGCTCACTCAATGGCATTGGTCAAAGCACCACCGTCGTTGGCAACGTCGTCAACTTCCCGCTCACGGTTAGTATCGGCAGTGTCCTCAGCGTGGGCGACTCGTTCTACTTCTCTCCTTCCCCGTACACGGCCATCACCTTCGCTGGCTTCGTAACCAACATCGAGGTCGATATCCCCAACGGTATCAACCGCGTTACGCACGACGGAAGCGGCGCTGCACCCGGCATCAACGACCCGCTTTGGCTGGGCATCAAGAACCAAGTGGCGGAGTCCAACGGCCTGCTCGGACACTACGGTGTCTTTGAGCTCACCAATACGGACACTACTGCTGTGGAGCTGTTTGTGGCACGGTCGGAGGTGATGAAGTCGTATCCCGGCTAATCCGTACTTTTATAGTTGATGGAAGAGATTCTACGCCACGTACATACCGAGAGGGGTTTGCTTTGGGAATCCATTGAGGATTTGCAGCTCGCTCTGGTGGGTTTGAACGAGACTGTAGAGCACCACACCGAGGAGATGCAGGAGCTAATGCCTGTGACGCACAAGCTCGAGAACGGCTTGTATACGCGTGAGATTTTCATGCCGGCGGGGCAGCTCGTGGTGAGCTTCATCCACAAGCAGAACCATCCCTCTTTCTTTATGGAGGGGGATATGTCTCTACTCCTCGACGACGGTACGGTCAAGCGCGTCAAGGCGCCTATGGTGGTGCATACCGAGGTGGGCACGCAGCGCGTGGCGTATATCCATGAGGACACGAAGTGGGCATGCGTGTATCGCACTGATGCCAAGACCATTGAAGAGGCGGAGAAAGAGGTGTATACTATGGACTTCCGGGAGCTTCCGGAGGCCGTAATCCAAAAGAAATTATGTCAGGAGTAATTCTAGCTACAGCTATCGGAAGTGGCGTCGCCGCTGCGGGCG
>Ga0181392_1000188_pt1 | contig 22749 bp, 27 predicted proteins | sample 15SPOviralmetaG_FD_130083 | JGI IMG/M metagenome (GOLD analysis project Ga0181392, IMG submission 130083) | Marine viral communities from the oligotrophic San Pedro Time Series (SPOT) site, San Pedro Channel, CA, USA - 15 SPOT_SRF_2010-09-15 | ecosystem: Environmental > Aquatic > Marine > Strait... | reverse complement strand
TATTAATATCAATTGGCTCACATTTTTCAATTATTAATTGATTTTGACTATATTCACTTACAAAAATTTTATATATATTAGAAGCAGTTAATGTAGAATTTCTAAAAACATACCATTCATCACTTCTTTGTTCAGGTTGTTTGATATTTTTTAATATTGTTAATTGATTATTTATTTTATCAAATTTTATATTAAGGTTATAACTTTTATTATTATGATTTGTTCTAATATAACTTTTTAAATATGATCTTTTTGGTATGAAGTATTTAAAAATTATAACATTTGCTATTTTTGAGCATTTATATAATATATTAACACTTGTTTCTTTATCTAAATTATACAAATTTTCAATAATATTACTTTCAATATATTCTGTATATACTATATTATAAGCATAATCCCATACATCATGATAAATATCATAATAAATTGTTTGTAAAATATTTTTCTCTATATATTCAATCATTAATAGCATTACATCTTCAATAAGATCATATAACAATTTTCCATATAATTCTTCATTTAAATATATTTTCAATTTATATTTGTTAATTAAAATATTGAAAATATATTCTAATTTCATAATACTATTTTAATAATATATTAATTATTGTAATATATTATTAATAAATATTTAATATCAATTTAATAAATATTAAATTTTTTATAAATATTAAATATTCAATTTAATAAATATCATATTTTATTCATCATGTATTTTAAGTGTTTTAACTTTTCCACGTTTATCTTGAGGTAAAGATTTTAAAGTAGAAATATGTTTATCATCTTTTCTTAATATAAATGTGCGATTGGTTTCATTAAAAATTAAAAATGGTATATTTGTTATACAATTTTCTTCTTTATTATAAACTACCTCTTTTGCTTTTGAAATATTTTTTCTTTCTATACATTTTTGTAGATAAATTTTTGTATTATTTATTTCTTCTGTTGAGAGATTATATTTAGAACTTAAAATATTTTCAACATAAGTATTTAATCTCATAATTTTTTGGGTTTTGTTTAATTTTGTCCATGTTTCTGATTTATTAGCATTGGATTCATCTAATAAAAAATTACTTATTTTATTGTCATTTGTTATATTATCACTTTTTTGTAAAATATCATTACCATTTAGTAACATAGTTTTATATGCTAGATTTTTTAGTTCTTGACAACTATCTGTTTTTTTATTTTTAAGTGTTTCTTTTTCGTTTTTAAAATCTTCTGCTGTTTTTTGTTGTTTATCATTTACTATTAAATTTAATGCTTCACTTTCACTATCATTATTTTCATTTTCTATAGTAGCCATATTATATTATATATGTTTTTAAGTTTATACTATTTTAATATATATAATTAGTTATATTAATATATATTAATATATGAAAACTATTAATATACAATCTAAAAAAACTAGTAAAAGTGATAAAACTAACAAAATAGAAAATGAAAATTTGAGAGAAAATAAGGAAAAAATACGAGAGAAAATAGTAAAATTTAATAAACAAAATAGTTTTGATCCATCAAATAATTTTATAATAAATATGAGAGAACATAAAGAACAAGTTAAAATTATTAATACTTTATATTTGGGTAATCAATTTGAAGAACGTAACTTTATTTTAAGCGAATTAAAAGCAAAAATAAATAGTTATAAACAGCAAGATATAAAAAAAGATTATCATGAATATGCCAATCTAATTACTTTAGATAATGTAATAGAGAAATTAGTAAGTTGTAAATTAAAATGTTATTATTGTAATAAAAATATGAAATTATTTTTTGAAAAGGTGAGAGACGAGGAACAATGGACATTAGATAGATTAAACAATTATGATGAACATAGTAATGAAAATACTATTGTATGCTGTTTAAAGTGTAATCTTCAACGACGAAGAAAAAATAGTGATAAATTTTTATTTACAAAACAATTAGAAAATAATTTAATAAAAATAAAAAAAACAGATGACCAATAATATTAATTATTTAATATTTAATATTATTCAAATTTTTTGTCTTTTATTTGTTTGAATTATTTCATTTTTTTCTTCATTTAAATCTTCATCTAACGGCTGATTATTTTCTTTATTTTTCTTATTTTCACTATTTAATTCTTCTATTACTTTATTAATTAATGAACTGTAATGTTTTTGTAAATTAATTTCTACACAATATTTATCATCATCATTCAATTCTAAATACCATTTACAGGGAATAATAACTATTTTAATTATTTTTTTACCATTTTCATCTTTATTAATAATTTTAATCAACTTTTCATCAATAAGTCTATTACAAATATTAACAATATGTAATATATATTCTTCATTAGTCATATTATAAGTCATAATTTTCTATAATACTAATATTATATATTATTATATATTATTATATACTTTTTAAAATATATCAATTTTTTTATTTAATAATTTTTCACAAATTCTTTTAAAACAGGCTCAATAAGTTTAATTAAAATATTTTGATGAAATTCAGGTAGACTATTAAACCATATGGGTGGCGTAATATTTAAAACATATCCACAAGCTTCTTCATCATATATTTTTGTATAATTCATTTCTTTTGTTAGACGTTCTAATAGGGTTGCTATATAAATTGTAAGTGGTGGATTTTGAACACTACAAGAATCCATTGCATTTACTAGTTCATCTTCATCATTCTGTGAAGGAGCACAAGGCATGCAAACATTGCAATTTTCAATATCCATAATTCAAATAATTATATTATTAATTTTTAAAATATAATTATTTTCTTATCAATTTTTTTTGGGGTTTATTTATTTTTGGTTTATTTTCCATTGGTTTAGATGCAGTTTTTAATCTATGTTTTAATCTTTGTGTAATCTGTTTTTTAAGTTTTTTAAAATTTAATTTTTGTTTATTTGTTCTTTTTTTCTTTTTCTTCTTTTTTCTTCTTTTAGTTTTTCCTTTTGCTTGTTTGAATTTTATATTAAGATTTTTTCCACATTCTTTCTCTAATTCATCTGGCATTTTTTCACCAAATGAAACAAACTCTAAATAATAAATCTTTGTTTGCACTGGATCTTGTGCCGCCGCTTCTAATGCTCCTTGAGGATTATATGTCCATGTATAAAATGGTAATGTTTCTTCGTTTGATCCTAGAAATATAAATTCACTATATGGAGGTAATAAAACTTCATTTTCTCTTATTGAATCTTCCAAATTTTGAGGATATTGTATATCTTTTTTAAATAATGGCGCATATTTAAACTTATCTAATTTAGTTTCTGGAACTATAAAATGTATTATTGCTCTGTCCGCAGCATTCTGAAATCTTAGTGCTGTATCTTTCGATAAACTTGTTGATATAAAAGTTGGTAAATTCCATTTATCATTTAATGATAAAATATCTAAATTGTATTTTATTATCATCTTATATGATCTTATTCCACTATATAAATTAATATCTTGTACCACTCCTAATTGCTTTGCATTCGGTAGAGAGAAAAATATTGTATATAACTTTATTGCATTCTGTATTATTTCTTTTAATATCATATTAGATGTTATCTCTCGATCTTCTAGTATAATCTCTCGATCTTCTAGTATAATCTCTAAAATTTGACTTATTATTTTCTCTAATTGTTCATCAATTGTATTCCATATTCCATTAAATTGTTCTAGATTTTTATAATAGTTCAACAATAAAGTCATCACAATTGTCTTATAATCTAATGGTAATCTATTACTCCGGCCATTAGTTAAGTTATCAATATATAGAGATGCCATATCATCTGGATCTGTATCATGTGTATATTCTCCCAAAGTAGTCATATACTCTAACCCTAGAGATAGTCTTGTAGTAGGCCCATTGCGTTGTTGTAATCCTGAATATGATGGAAAGGATGTCATAGTATAATAGTATAATAGTATAATAGTATATAAATATTTTTATAATTATATATCATTATAATTTTCCCCACTTTAAAAATAATATCCCATATAACTTCCTTTTTTTTCATATCCCTTTTTTTCATAATAACTTTCCAAATATGGACTACAATCTAAAATTATTTTATAACAATTATTTTTTTCACATAATATTTTTACATGTTGTAATAATATATTTCCAATATCTTGTTTTCTATATTCTTCTAAAATAACAAAATCTTCAATATGGCCAACACATTTTCCATTATGAATTAATTTTTGTTCAATAATTAAAGTAATAGCTCCAACAATATTATCATCAACTAAATAAAATAATATATATTGATTAGTGGGTAAATTTTCTACAATAAATTTAAATTTACTAAATGTAAATATTTGACTATCAAAACTGCTTAAATTACTATATAATTTTATAATTTGATTATAATAGTTTTCATTTAAAGTTAAAAATTTAATATTTACTATCATTGTTAAATAAATAAAATAATAAGCTATTAATTAATTTAATAAATTATTATTTAAATAGATTTACATTAGTTAATAATAATAATAAAATTATAATGGAATATAATACACAAAATGATCTTTTATTAAATAAACTAATGGAGTTTTATAGAAAAGATAATAATTTTCAAAAAATGTTAGAAATTATTAATGGACAATCTAAAATTTCTCTACGAATAGTTGATTGGTTTGCAACAAATTATTCCAAAAAAAATTACACAATATATACTACAAATAATGAAATCAGATTTAAAGTATATAATGATTATAAACTTAAATTAAAAGCATATAGTAAAAAACGCTTTGATCCTTTCTGTAGATGGGAACGCATAACAATTCCATATAAAAATGATACATATATTCAAACAACAATAGGACAACTTAATTTTTTTAAATGGGCATTAGAAAATGATGTAATAAAATATATTACAGAAAATTATTATTCTATTGATCAAGATATGAATGTAAGAAATAGTGTCAATAAAGCTAAAAATTATTCTATAAGTTCAACTGATAGTAATAGTTCAACATGTTCTAATATTTCCAATAATTCAAATAATTCTAATAATTCAAATAATTCTAATAATTCAAATAATTCTAATAATTCTAATAATTCAAATAATAAAACAAGAAAAAAACGTGAAGAATTATCTAGTAATGCATCAAAAGGAATAACAAAAGAAGAAGTATCTATAGTTGTAAATCTAAGCTAATAAAAGCAGTAAAATATTTTATAAATAATATTAAAAATATTTTATTATATTATATTAGATCTATTTATGAAACGTTTTTTTCCATCTTTAAATAAATATCCTAATTATATTTTTTGTAATAATGCAGGAGGTGCACAAATACCCGAACAAGTATTAGCTAATAATTATAATTGTTTAATAAATAATTATGTACAACCCGGTGCAAACAATCTATTATCAAAAATACATAGTAATCAAATAAATAAAGCAAAAAATATTGTTGATATTATTTTTAATAACAAATATGGTTCAATTGTTTATGGTGGGTCTTGTAGTCAATTAATATATAATTTGGCAAATTCTATGGAAAATTATTTAAAAATCAAAAAAGGTAATATAATTTTAACAGATTTTAATCATGAGTCATGTATTACTCCATTTGAAAGAATTGCAACAAAAAATAATATTACTTTGAAATATTGGTCATTAAATACAAAAGATAGTAATAATAAATATAAAATAGATTATAATGATTTATTAGAAAAAGTAAATGAAAATACAAGTTTAGTTGTATTACCACATGTTAGTAATGTATTAGGAAATATTTTAGATATACACTATTTAAATAAAGAAATTAAAAAAATTAATCCTGATACAAAAGTATTGGTAGATGGTGTTGCTTATATGCCACATGGATTAGTAGATGTTGAAAATTTTGGCTGTAACTTTTATGTGGCTTCTTTTTATAAATTTTGTGGACTTCGTATTTCAGCTTTATATATAAAAGATAAAGATTTTATTTATAATATAGAAAATCAAAATCATTATTTTTTTGATAATAGTGAAGATATTTCAAAAAAACTTGAAATTGGTGGTATTAATTATGAAAATATGAGTTCAATTAATGGAGTAGCAGATTATTTAGTGTCTATTGCCCATTTTTTTAATTATAATAATTCAAAATCAATTAATAATAGTAATTTGGAATTTGATAGAAAATTATTAATATTTGTTATGGAAAAAATAAAAATATATGAAAATATATTTCTTAATATGTTCAAGAATTTTTTTAATAAAGAAGATACTATGAAAAATATAGAAGTTTTAGAATGTAAAGAATTACCAAAAGTGCCTATTTTTTCGTTATTATTTAAAGATTATAATGAAAATAATGTTAATTTAATTTTAAATGAATTGGGATTATTATGTTCTAACTCAACTTTTTATTGTGATAGATTATTTGATAATTTAGAATTAGATAAAGACAAAGGAACACTTAGAATTTCTTTAATGCATTATAATGCTTTTGATGAAGGAAATAATATTATAGAATATTTAAGACTTTTTAAGAAAACTGATTTGGATTTTAATTATAGTCTTAATTCTAAATATAAAAATGCTGTTACTAAACGTTTAAAAAATTCTTTTATTAATTTATCAGTTGATAAGTATTATGATAATAAAAGATTACGTGGTTATTCTTTATTAAAAGTAAGTAATATTGAAGATATTCAAATTGTTGGAGATATTAATTTTTATCAATCTCAAAATTATAATACTTATAATGGTGATAATATTAGAAATTATGACAATATTGATTTTACAATACTAAAAGATGATTGTTTTAAATTTTTGGTAAGTAGTTTTGTAGAAACAATAAATACTTATAATCCATTAGAGTTGGTAAAATATATACAAGTTCATCAAATTCGTGTATATGCTGAAAATGAAAAAACAAATTTGGTACCTGAAGGAATTCATCAAGATGGATATAATATAGTTGGAATTGCATGTATAGCTAGAAAAAATATTAAAGGTGGTATAAATTTAGTATATGATTCTTCAAAAAAATTAATTCATAATCTACAATTAGCTGAAGGTGAAATGTTAATATTAAATGATAGTAAATTATATCATGATGTAATGCCAATTGAATTAGATAAAGTAACTGAAGAAGGATATCGTGATATTTTAGTATTTACAACAATTTCATAAAATAATACAAAATAATATATAATAAATATATAATTATGAATAATAATAAAATAATTATATATTTTTTTTTTGGATGTATGCTCACTAGATTTTTAATGGTTTATATTGCAAAAATTATAAATGTTAATTATTTACCATATTTTGGTATGATTACTCTTTTTATAAGTATAATGTTTTTAAAGAATTATTTATATAGTTATAAAAATCATATTGGATTAGGATTTTTTGGAAATAAAATTTGGTGGAATAATAATAGATTAATACATTCTCTCCTTTATTTTATATTTTCAATTATGGCATTTTATAAAAACAAAAATTCATGGATTATTTTATTAATTGATACTTTATTTGGTTTAATTACTTTTATTTTTAAATACTTTAAATAAACATATTAACTATTACAAAACTATTGGGATAACTATATGTATAATATTTAATCATATTTCTCTCTACTTGTGATAAATTATTATAATAATTTGTGAAATTTGCATAAGTATAATGCGAACTTTGTAATAATAATAAAAGAAATAAAATCGTTATATATTTTTTCATTATTATTTAATATAAATTAATATTAAATAAATAATTTATATTAATATTAAATAAATAATTTATATTAATATTAAATAAATAATTTATAATAATATTAAATTAATAATAAATTAATAATTATTATTAATTTAAAATTCTAGTTATGGGAGCAAATCAAAGTATAAATAAAATTAATTTTGAATCAGTTCAAAACATAATTAATAATAATATAACATGTGGACAATTTATTATTATTAACACCTTAGATATTAATTCTCAACATTGTTTAATAAAAAATACACTCTCTCCAGAAGAAGAAATAAATGCATTAAATAATTATTTAAAAAATAATAAAAGTATAAATATTTTAATATATGGAGAGAATTGCTGTGATACAAAAGTAATTGATAAATTTAATCAACTTTATAAATTGGGATTTACTAATTTATATATTTATATTGGTGGATTATTTGAATGGCTTTTATTACAAGACATTTATGGTGATGATGAATTCCCAACTACAAGTAAAATTATTGATATTTTAAAATATAAAGGTAAATTAAATAAATTTATTACATAACTTAATAAAATATAATAAAAATAAAAATTGATAATATTTTATTCTATTTTTAAAATATTATATAAATACAACTTTGGAAACAATCCCAAGTAAAATTAATAATGAGTGTTTCATTTAATATGGAATCTCTTAAAGAAGCTCTTACTTGTAATATTTGCCAAGATATTGTTACACTTCCTGTTCATGCTACTTGTTGTGAAAAAGCAAAAAGTATGAATCCAGCATGTCTTTCGTGTGTTCGTGAATATTATGAATTAAATAAACCACCACAAAAAAGACCAAAATTAAGAAAATCATGGAATGGTTGTGGGTGTGATGTAAAACCTGGCTTAAATAGTGCTTCTAAATTTTATTATAGCCATACACTTCAGTTGGATAACATAAGAAATATGGTAGGTCCTTCAAAATGTCATCATGAAAAGTGTAATATTTCTTTTGAAACAGCAGCAGAACTACGTAGACATTTAACAGGTAGTGCAAGAGAAACAGATAAACATGGGAATTGTAAATTTGCTATTACAAAATGTAATTATTGCATGTTTCATGGAGAAAGGCATTTTGTAGAGGGTGAACATTACCAAAAATTACATTCTTATACAGTATGTGATGTATGTAATCTTCAAGTATTAACATGTTATTTAAGAGCACATTATGATGGTCATAAAACTAAGATGGCTTTGCTTAGATCTAAAGTATATGATTATGAAAATAGTATAAAAAAATAATTTGTATAATTTGTATAATTTGTATAATTTGTATAATTTGTATAATTTCATTTTTTTATTTTATTTTATTATTTTATGGATATCAACAATATCCTACTTGATTTGGAAGTAATAAGACAAATTAATGAAAACGACAAACTTTCAGTAAATGTTCTTCCTGGATCAGTAATATTATTAGTTGATAACAGTCAATATTTTACATATTTTAGAAGATGGTATAATGGTTATAATAGAGAAGATAGTATTAAGTATTTAGAAAGTCTTGTAAAAAATATTGAAGAAAATAGTGAGTTAATTATTAATGGCTCGCATAGTGAATTAGCAAATTCATTAAAAAATTCTATAAAAGCATCATTAAAAGGACTAGAAAATTTAAAAAATACTTATATAAATGATTCTATTAGTGTTGCCAGATTAGTTTTAATAACTAATAAATTAAAAAAAGTAATATTAAAATTAGATGATCAAGATATATGCAATGAAATATCAAATGTATCTATAAATACTATACATAATATAGAAAATAATAATGTATTATTTCCATTAGGATATACTAGCAATAATAATACTATTAAAGATATTAATAATAATACTATTAAAGATATTAATAATAATAGTATTAAAGATATTAATAATAATAGTATTAAAGATATTAATAATAATAGTATTAAATTAAGTGATTCAGTATCATCTTATTTGAATTAAATATTTATTAAAATTATTTAAAAATGAATTTACATTATTTAATATTATATAAAAATTAAATAATGTATCAATGTATAAATGCATTAAATAAAACAAATAGCTCTTATTTTATTTTTTCTTTGTTAAATTATTTATCTTGTAATTTTCAGGATTTTGGAGAATATCAATATATTGAACATATACCATATAAAGATTTATATAATAAAAATGATTTTTTAGATGAATCTGAGTATAAAGTTGTTAATTATTATTTTACTGATCTATTTAATAATTTTTATGACAATTATCCAGAAACCTATAATATTACAATAATAACTTTATTAATTATTTTATTTGATAATTCTTTAATTTATCTTTTTAGTAATAAAGCTAGATGGTTTCAGTTACATGCATTAGTAAATTTTATTATTACAATAATTATTTTCCCAGAATTTTATAATATTGTAAAATATCCTGAAACAGGTTATAATAGTATTACAAAACATAGTGCATCTTATTATATTATTATTTCTCATATTTATCATCTTTTAACCTTTAAAAATTTAGGATTTTATGATTATTTTCATCATATATTATTTGTTGCTTTAGGTGTTGTTCCTTGTGTTTGCTGGTTAAAAACAAATCAATGTTATTTAGCTTATGTTCCATGCAGTGGTATTCCAGGAATTATTGAATATGTTACTTTAGCATTATATAAAAATAATAAAATTAGTTTATATACACAAAAAAAAGTAAATAGTATTAATTATAATTTTTTTAGATTCCCTTTATGTGTTATGGGTGCTTCGTTTAATTTTATTGCATATAATAATGGTAATTTGGTTGATAATAAATTTTTAACATTTTATTTGAATTTTCTTTTATTTTTGAATGGTGCGTTATTTAATTATTTAACATTAAATAGTTTTTTTTATAATAAATATAAAGTTAATCGTGTAATTTATAGTGAAAAAACTGAAAAATGTGACTAGATTTTTTAAATAAAATCTTTTTATAAATTATAATATTTATATAATTTATAAAAATATGTCTGGCGAAGAAGAATTAGGATTTACCATTAATATTAATGGTAATAATAATGATTCTAATTTAGTGTTAGCTTCAAATAGTGCTTTAATTAATGATACTCCTTCAGGTGGTAGTAGTTCAACAGAAGTTGATCTTACTCCATTAACAAATGAATTAAATAATGTTAATAAAAAAATAGAAACTATTTTAGGTGCAAATAATGTTTTATTTGATAAAGGTGTTAGTGATATACAAGCACCTGAAATTATTAATGATATTCCAACTGGAGCAAAACCAGGAAGAAAAACAATTCATTTAGGGATTTTAAATGATTATAGTGGTCCATATAAACCTGCAGCACCATCATTAGAAGTAGGTGTGCGTTTATTTTGGTATAATGTAAATAAACAAAGTTTATTAGGTGATCAATTTAATGTTATTATTGATGAAGGAGTAGACACTGGTTATAATCCAGATAAACATAAACAAGGCTATTTATCGATAAAAGATGATATTTTAGCTTTAGGAATAACTTTAGGAACACCACAAACATTAGGTATATATGAATCTATGGTTTCAGATAATATATTAGGTGTTCCTATATCTTGGTGGTCTGGTTGGGATAAAACAGAATATAAAAATGTTTTATCTTTAGGTAGTAGTTATTTTATTGATGGTATAAATATTTTAGATTATGTAAAAAATAATGATTCAAGAAAAGATAGTTTAAAAAAAGTATTTGTAGCAGGTTTTGAGGGTGATTATGGTGGTGATTTTGCGTTGGGTGTTAAATATTCTTGTGATAATATTAGTGATTTAGAATTAGTAGGAGAATTTTTAAAACCTCCATTTACATTCAATGCAGAAAATTGTGTTGAACAAATATTACAATTAAAACCAGATATAATATGTTTAGCAGTAAATCCATCTAATACTACTGGAATTGTTGGTGGTTTAGTATCAGCTTTGGGGGAAGAATATTTACAAAAAGTATTGTGTTTAGCTTCCCCGGCATTTAATGATGCATTTATTAAACCAGATTTTGAATTAGTATCATCATTTTTAGCTGGAAATGTATATACTTGTAGTTTTGCTTCTGATATAGCATTTAATACTCCAGGTAATCAAAAACTAATTTCAATATTAAATGAAACTAAAATAACTAATATTAATAATTTTTTAACAGCATCATATATAGGACAATATAGAATTTTTAACGTATTAAAAAAATCAATAAATAAAGGAGATATTAGAAGAGCTAGTTTAATAGCAAATGTAGATGAAACAGAAGTCGATTATGATGGTATGTTAACACAGAAATTACATAGTGGATTAAAATTAGATTCGTTTATTTCAAAACCAGCACAAAACAAAATAGGTCTAAGAGGAATTGGTTATCATATGTCCGAATTACTTATTACACGTGGTACAACTCCTCCTTAAATAATTTTAAAAATAAAAAATTTTTTTATAAATTAAAATATTTTTAATTTATAAAAAAATGTATTCAAAAAATTTTGATATTATTATAATTGGAAATAAAAATAATTCTAATTTAGTTTTAGATTCAAGTAATACACAAATAATAGAAAATATATTGAAAAATCAAAATAATAAATTTTCATTGAAAGATATTTTACTTGAAGGAGGAGATGGTTTCATAGTTATTGCAAATGGAAAACTATCAAAACCAGCAACAGATGTATATGTAAAATTTTATGAGTCATATCAAAATATTGTAAAAGAAGAAAGTTTAAAAAAATTTAATAAACCAATATATTTAAATTATAATTTAAAAGAAAAAAGTGATGAAATTAAAATTGTTGCAATTTATCCAACAAAACAACATTTAAACTATTATTTTCAAAATGGGTTCAAACACTTACGTTTAGCATATGTAAATATTAGAAATATTTATAATCCTTCTGATAAATCAGATCCATCAAATAGTTATTCTGATACAAATGAATTTACTAATGCATATAGACAATGGTTATTTAAATTTATTGCCAGTTATCAAAGGTATATAACTGATAAAAACAATAAAGAACAAACTATAAATAATTATTATATAGCAAAAAAACCACCATTTTATAGAAATTTAAATAATACATATAAAACTTTAGAAGAAATTAACTTAACATTAGATACTTTTTCAGAATTAGATAGAAATACATTAATAACTTCATTATTAAGAGATGGTATTTCAGAAAATAATATTGAGAAAACATTTAATTCATATGATTATTTACAATATTGGAATCTAGCAAATGATAATACAGAAACACCTGAAATAATAGATAATTTAATTACAGAATTTCCATATCATTTAATTTCAAGTGAAGAAAAAGATAACATAATATCACTTTATTCCAAATATAAATAATTTTAAAAATGAGAGAATATATAAAAAATAAAATTTTTGTAAAATTTAATATCAAAAGTTATATAATATGTTTAGGAAATTAAGTAAACATATTATGTTTATAACATTATTTGCATCTTTTATTGATACTAGCACTCAATTTAATATTAATATCAATAATTCTCGTAGAAATTTTATTAAAAAAGGTTTATCATCTTTAGGTTTAATTAATTTAAATGCAAATAATCAATTTTTAAATGATGATTTAGATTTTAGTAATGATATTAATGACATTAATATTAATAAAATTAATAAAAAATTTCTAGATGATCATGATACCAAATATCATTTAGATGAAGATGATGAAGAACAAGCTTTTATATTATCTCATGCTAATGGCGGAAGATCACACACTGTAAATAATAATATATATTTTACTGGTCAATTTAATGAAGAAACATGCTTTAAATTAACACAAGCATTAATTTCACACAAAAATATGGCTTTAACAAACCAAGATTATCCAAATTATATTAATTTATACATACAAAGTCCAGGTGGTTCTTTATTGCCCACTTTAGCTGTTGTTGATGAAATATTAAATTTGGGAATACCTGTCCATACATATGTTCGTGGTTATGCAGCATCTGCAGCTACATTAATAAGTGTTGCAGGATCGCAACGTTTTATGTATAACCATTCAGTAATGATGATTCATGGATTAAAATTAAATGATCAAACATCATCATCTTTATTAGATGTAAAAGATTTAAATTCAAATGTAGATGTATTTATGGATATTATAAAAAAAATTTATTTAACTTATACAAATATTGATGAAAAAATATTAGATGATTATTTTTACCATGATAAATGGATGAATTCAAGTCTTGCATTAGAATATGGTCTTATAGATCAAATATTATAATTAAAAATTTTTTTAATTCATAATAATTTTTATAATTTATAATATACTTTTATATTATAAATTATGAGTTCAGAAAATTTTAATATAACAATTGTTGGAAATAATAATAATTCTAATTTAGTTTTAGATTCAAGTAATACTCAAATAGTAGAAACTAGTAAAACTGAAATAGAAAATAATCTAATTAAAAAAAAATGTACTTGTGGTGAAGATGTTTCACCAGAAAATTGTAAGATTATTGAAGAGTTATATAATAATGATGTTTTAGGAAAATCTTGTTGCTCTGATCCAAGTCAGCCTTTATGTAGTGCATTGAAAGCACTTGATCCACAACAAATGAAGCAATATGTTTATGATGCTCCCAACTTTGATGAGGCATTATATCGTTTAGAAGAAGCATATACTTTATGGTATGGAGTTAAACATCGTTTTCGTTGTGTTTATTATGCAACTATACTTCCAGCAAAAGCTCTTCCTATTCTTCGTGATAAAAATTCTGTTGTTTCGGAAAGTATGAATAATACTATTTATAAAGGAGTAATATTAGATTATAATGATCCATATAGTGTTGCATTAAGTGATATATTTGGTAATGCAAGAGAAGAATTTACTAGAGTTACACTTCAGTTTAACAATTTTGCAGATGGAGGTACTACAACATTAACTCAGACCAATATAGATATTGGTAATGATGGACGTATTATTACACTAGGAACAACACCTTCTGGTGCATATGATAACTACTATGATGATGTTTTTTATATTCGTACATCTTCAAATCCGTATGGTTGGAATAAGGCTCCTCTTGAAGAATTAAATCAATTAACACCAGAAGAAAGTTCCCCTGGTGCAATTTATGGTACATCTTCTTATATTTCCTTAAATTTAAAAACACAATCTGGTAGTATTATAGATCATAAATATCTTATTTCAAGTATACCGGAATCATTACGAAATGCTATTCAAAGAGCTGATCCAGAGCTTAATATACCAGATATATTAGATTTATCAGATGTTACAGTAACAGATCTTACATTTAGTGGTAATACAGGATGGATGGGACTTTTTACATCTAATATAATTGGACCAGTAGTATTGTGGGATAGTGTTAAAACTAGAAAAGGACAAGATTTTTTCCCAATTACCGAAGATGATGTTCTTTTAGATACAGGAGGTTCTCTTCCAGAAGAAATGAGACCATATATACGTTCTGCAACTAGAAATAAAAGTGAGTTTAAGGAAATAATTAATTTAGCACGCACATATGTAAAATTCACACCAATTAAATGGTAAATAAATTCTTTTTATAATTTATTATATAATTTTAAATTATAAAACATGAGTTCAGAAAATTTTAATATAACAATTGTTGGAAATAATAATAATTCTAATTTTTTATTTAATTCTAATAATTCAAAAATGATAGAAGCTAGTATAACTGAAATAGAAAATAATATAATTAAAAAAAAATGTACTTGTGATCAAGATGTTTCACCTGAAAAATGTAAAATCATTGAAGAGTTATATAATAATGATGTTTTAGGAAAATCTTGTTGCACTGATCCAAGTCAACCCTGGTGCGACCCCCTGAAGACCCTCGATGCTGTAGCAATGAGGCGGTACGTCATGGATGCCCTGGATTTTGACTCGGCAATGGACAGAATAACCAAGGCATGGACTGTGTGGTGGGGTCTGGACGCCCCCTTGTACATTGACACGTACGGCACTCCCATCTGGCAATTGACCAACGAAAGTGACCCAATTAAGGACCTGGAAGACAATTTACAGACGGTCATGAATATTAGCAAGTTGGAGTACCGGTATGGCATTCTAGAGGGAGCACCCTTCGAGGCTTTTTTTTGGGGTGCTCGTGAAGGGTATACTAAGATGACCATCCTGATGAGACAAAAAGGAAAGGCAGTCGATAATAGAATTTTCCTTGTAATTGTACACCTTGACAATCGCGGGCGTATCATAGGCTTTAATGAAGCGGATCCTAATTCCGTTTATGAGACGTATCCCGGAACTTATATAGAAGACACTGGTAAAATTGACACATCAGACCCATTGGTTTACGGATCCTGGAGTTCTTACACCGAACCCGTCCAGTTCATAAATTCGTCCTTGCCAATGTCGGAGCTTCCAAACAAGTTGAGGGATTTGATCATGAACCAAAGCCTGGCAGGTCCAGGATCGTTACCAGACCCCATGAATCTAGAAAATTCCATTGTCTTCGAATGGGACGGATTAGTCAAGGAGCGCGGTGATTTGAGGGCTCTGTGGTACTTCTCGCCTACAACATGGAGTCCCGTCCTGGGGTTAATTGTAAATGATGGTGAACGCTTAGGCCACTCCCGTGATGTTGACATTAATAACACCTTTAGCACGTACATTAATACAGATTCTGAATTCCCAATGATATTAACCCTCCGGGCTTACACCTCCAAGGTGGATTTGGTGAAAAATATAAACCTGTTTCGAACCTGGATCGGGTACTCACCTGTCACCTGGTAAATAATAGTATAAGTATAAATACTTTAAAAAAATAAATATTTTTTATAATTTATTATATAATTTTAAATTATAAAACATGAGTTCAGAAAATCTTAATATAACAATTGTTGGAAATAATAATAATTCTAATTTAGTTTTAGATTCAAGTAATACTAAAATAGGTGAAATTAGTAAAACTGAAGTAGAAACTAATAACACTGAAAAAAAATGCACTTGTGGCGAAGATGTTTCACCTGAAAAATGTAAAATTATTGAAGAATTATATAATAGTGCTGTTTTAGGGAAATCTTGTTGCTCTGATCCAAGTCAACTCTGGTGTAGTGCGTTAAAAACTTTAGATTCGAAGGCAATGAAACAATATATTTATGATGCTCCTGATTTTAATTCTGCAATAGAACGTTTTGAAAAAGCTTATAATGTATGGTATAATATTTCTCCTCCAGTTCGTGTTACAAGATTTGTAACTCCACTTTTAGCAAGTGCACTTCCTTATCTTCAAGATAAAACAAATGTTATGCCACAAAATATTGTAAATTCTACAAAAGAAGCAATAAAGAGTGGATATAATGAAGAAGCTATAGCTACAGGTGTTAATGAAGAATTTACAAGAATTATTATTTTTCTAGATAATTTTCAAGATGGAGGTAATTATTTTTATGCTACAACTGAAACATTATATTTTAATAATAATGGTCGTATTGTAAATCTTGGTGAAACTTCTGATTCTGAATATGATAATATATTTTACAATCGTATTATTGATGGTAAATTAGCACCTCCATTTTTATATAATGAAATTAAAGATTCAAATCCACCTCTTGTAATAGGTAGTTATTATTCTGATGGCATTATTTTTGAACCTCCAAAAATTCAATATATAGATAATGAATATCAAAGACAATATATACCTGAGGATTATATAAATAAAGTATTTGCAATTTCAGAGTTACCAGACAAAATTATATCTTCTCTTAAAAATATTGATCCAAATTTTTTAACAAGTGATCCTTTACTTGTTGCTAGTAGATATAATAAAGATAGTACTTTATTATTAACCTTTACAAATAATGTTTTTTCAATAATATTACAAATATCAAATAAACCACCATTACCAAGCATAGACCCTATTAATAATGATAATATCTTAGCCGTTATTACTGAACCTCTTTCAGGATTTGTTCGTTCTATAACTACTGATATAGAAGATTTTAAAGAAATTGTTAATTTAACTCGTGAATTTATGGAATATCCATTGGTTAAATGGTAAATATATTAATATATAAATTTTTATTATTTTTTATTATTTTATATATTATTTTTGATTCTTTATAATATTTTTTATAATTTATAATATTTTATTAAATTATAAAAATATGAGTTTGGAAAATCTTAATATAACAATTGATGGAAATAATAATAATGCAAATTTTTTATTTAATTCTAATAATTCAAAAATGATAGAAGCTAGTATAACTGAAATAGAAAATAATCTAATTAAAAAAAAATGCACTTGTGGTCAAGATGTTTCACCAGAAAAATGTAAAATTATTGAAGAATTATATAATAGTGCTGTTTTAGGGAAATCTTGTTGCTCTGATCCAAACCAATCCTGGTGTAGTGCGTTAAAATCCTTAGACAAAGAAGGTTTTTTATCTGTTATAAAAGAGGCCAAAGGATTTGAAGCATCAATTGAAGCTTTAGAAAAAGTATTTACATTGTGGTCAGGATCAAAATCTCCATTACATGCGACTCATTTTGTAAGCGGTGTAACATATGTTCAATGGGAAGAATTTAAATCCACAGGAAAATGGACAATTAATTTTGATGAATTAGATAATTTAACAAAAAGTTTTTTTATATGTGATAAAATGGAACAAAGTTGTGGATTACAATTTACAGGTATGACAAATGAATATGTAAAATTTTCAATACTTTTAAGTAGTTTTGATACTGAAAATCCTAATGCTATCTTTGTAGTATTAGTAATAGATCGCAAAGGAAATATCGTAGACATATATATTGGTTTAAATGAAAGAGATAATATTACGGGAGAAGTAATAAAAACAGATGTTCCTGTTTGGGCTACTTATCTTGGTTCATCTTATAATAAAAATATTTCAGGAACTACTCAAATGAGTAAAATGGCACCTAAATTAAGAAATGGAATAATAAATTATTTTGAAAAAGATAATATATTGCTGGAAGATCCTATTGATGTCCCGGATGCAATAGCAATTGAAACAGTTTTATATAAAGAGATGGTAGATACTCTACCCACTGCATCTTTTAGATTTATTATTTATTACACAAATAATTTATTTACATTACTGTCATTTGCAGTTGATCAACCAAAAGATGGAAGTTCAGGTAGAGCATTAGAAGAAAATATAATTGGTGTTAATATTGCTCCAACTGAATTGGGGTTAGCAATTTCAAGAAATAAAGATGAATTTAAATACACAATAAATGAATTTAGAAAATTTCTTCAACTTAAAAAAATGGAATGGTAAACAAAATTTTTTTATAATTTATAATATTTTATAAATTATAAAATGGTAATTGGTTGGGATGATTTACCAGATGAAATAATAAATTATATTATGTTTTTTAGGAAATTAAAAACTTCAGGATTTAAAGCATCCACAAAAATACAATGTATATGGAAATGTTACAAAACAAGAGTATTAATAGGACGCTTTAATATGTTACGTTATTTAAAAGATTTTAGAGATTGGAATCCAACTATTCAAGAATTTTTATTAAGATCCCGTTTATAATTTCTTATAGCATCATATGCTAATTTATCCGCTTCTTTATTCCCTAATGAGTGAATATCTTGGGCATTTGTATGTGCTTTAACGTGTTTTAATTTTAAGTTTGGATTAGCTTTATAAATTGTATATAATTTTTTAACTAGGTTTTTATTTGGTATATTTTTATTCCAATTTTGTCTTGCACATTTTTCACCATAACTAGTAGCACATTTAATACTATAATCTGAATCTGAAACAATACAAATTTTTTTATTAACTAATTCATCTTTAACTAGTTCATATGCTTCTAAAATAGCATATAATTCTGCACTATTATTTGTATGATTAAATTCTAATGTATCAATAATTTTTGATACATTTATTTGACTATTTTTTTCAAAATATATTCCTATTGCACTAATTGCATTTATTTTACCATTATTATAACAAGAACCATCACAATAAATAAAATAATCTACTTTAGAATCATCAAATTTACTATAAATATTTTCATAAAATTCATTATTTACAGAATTAAGATTTAAAATATAATCTTCTGCATCTTTTTCATTATCAAATTTTTTATAAATAGCTCCTTTGTATCCAATTACTTGTTCTTTACAATCATTCCAAAAATTATATATACCAATATTATGTCCTTTAGCTACCGCATAAAACGTCATAATATATTTATATATATATTTTTTTAAATACAAAAATTATAACTTATAATAATCAATTTAAAATAAATAATTTAAAATAATCAATTTAAAATAAATAAAATAAATAAAATAAATAAAATAAATAAAATAAATAAAATAAATAAAATAAATAATTTTAAATATTTTATAAATTATTTTAAAAATATTTCGTTGAAATATATATGGAAGATGATTTTATAAAAAAATTGAATGAAGCAGAAAAGCGGGATATAATAAAAATTAAGAATCTTTTAGGAAAAGGAGCATGTTCTGAAGTTTTACATGCAAAATATGATAAAAAAGATGTTGCAATAAAACTTTTTAAACGTAAAAATAAAGAAGCAATGTTACTTTATAAAAACGAATTAGATGCGTTTAAATTATTATCACAAAATAATTATGCTCAATTTATTGTATGTTTATACGATACATTATCTACACAAAGAAATTTAAGATTAATTATGGAATTAGGAAAAATGACTTTGCGTAGAAAAATTAGTATTATGTATAAAAAATTTGATATATTTGAGGCAACAATAATAATTGAGCAAATAATAAAAGCAGTACGATTTATGCATGATAGAAAAATTGCACATAGGGATTTAAAACCGGAAAATATGCTTTTTTTTCAAAATAATAATATTAAAATATGTGATTTTGGATTTGCAAAACCAGCAAATAATATAAATAGACCTTTAAAGACTATATGCGGAACTCCGCCTTATATGGCACCTGAACTTTTTCGTTTAAGAAAAAATGAACCCTATAATGGATTATTAATAGATGTTTGGGCAATGGGTGTTTTATTTTTTGAAATTTTACATAATCGCCAACCTTTTCAATCTACAACATTAATTGGATTAAAAAGAAGCATAAGTATGAATAAATATTATTTTAGACCTTTGCCCCAAATTCATAAAACATTAATTAATCAATGTTTAACAAAAAGTATATATAAAAGACCTTATTGTAATGAATTAATAATACCTGTAAAAAAATTAAGCTAATAAAAAAAGTATTTTTTTAAACAAAATTTTTTTATAATTTATTTTCTTTTTATAAATTATAAAATGAGTGATTTGGAATTCAACATCCAAATTAGTGGTTCAAACAATGATTCTAATTTAGTGTTAAAATCTGAAAGTGCGGTTATTAATGATGTAGAAGGTGGAGCTTCATCTGTAAGTTCAGAAAAAGTTAGTGCGTTAGAAAAAAAATTAAAAATATTAGATAATTTAGAAGAAATTAAATTTGATTTTGATATACCTAGTATTCCTCAATATGTATTACCTAAAAATGATGAACAAGTATTATGGATTTTTGTTAGACAAACAAAACCAGGATTTAAATATACTGAAGCAAATAAAAAAGCTAATGAAAGTGCTGTAATAATGAGTAGTAAAGAATATAGAGATTATGGTGAAGTATTTCAATTTTATTCAAGTGATAATACTAAGTCTGTTTCATTTGCAATATATAATAGTTATAAAAAATGGTTTGAATATGCATATGCTAATAGTGTAGAAGATTCTATAGTTTTATTTCCTCAAATAATAAAGAGTATACCAGGTGCAGAATCAATTCCTCAATCATCACTCGAACCTATTTCACAAATTGCATTTGTAGCGAATGATTTAAATATATTAGAAAAAAATATTAATGATCCATCATTAATGCCAAAATGGGAAGATATAAGTCCAGCTAATAAATCTGGACTTACTAACACACATGGTTTAACTAAAGAAACTTATGAAGAAAATAATTTTACTTATGTTTCTTTAAATAAATTTAAAGAAACTAAAACTGGAACTGGAACTGTAAGAAAATATTATGGATTAACAAATTAAAAATAATTAATTTAAACAAAATTTTTTTATAATTTATTTTCTTTTTATAAATTATAAAATGAGTGATTTGGAATTTAATATCCAAATTAGTGGTTCAAATAATGATTCAAATTTAGTGTTAAAATCCGAAAGTGCGGTTATTAATGATGTAGAAGGTGGAGCTTCATCTGTAAGTTCAGAAAAAGTTAGTGCGTTAGAAAAAAAATTAAAAATATTAGATAATTTAGAAGAAATTAAATTTAAATATAATATACCATATATTCCTGATAGTTTTTTACCAAAAACAGATAATGATCTTCTTTTAATTATTAGAAGAAAATTACCAGATGGTGAATATTTGACAGAAGAAAATAAAGGATATTTAAAAAATTTAGAAATTGTTATTGATAATCTATCAAAAGAACGCCCAGCAGAATTTGGAAAATTAAAAATTTTTGTCAATAACAGCAATAATTTTTATTATGAATATTATTATTATCCTGGATTACAAGGTTTAGTTTCATCTTATCTTGAACCAAGATGGTTTTATTATGCTTCACCTGGAGAATATAATTTACCACAAAATATTGGTGCTTCTTTAGATGTAAATTATAGAGAACCTTTTATTTTTATAACTAATAATAAAAAAAGTTTTCAAGAAATATATTTTAATAAATCCGTTATGCCTAAATGGGAAGATATAAAATCTGCGGATAAATTTCTTATAGAAAGATCAAATGGTATAACCAAAGAAATGTATGATACTTTTAATCTTGCAGAACTTTTAGTTGCTGGTCCTAATACTGCTATTAAAGATCCAGATGAATTTGTAAGACTTCGAAGTGAAACTGTCTTTGAAATAGATAATAAACAATAATTAATATCTATAATAATAAGGTATAAAAGTATTAATAATTTTTTTAAAAAGTTTTTTAATAGTGCATCTACTATTTTTAATTTGTTGATCTTCATTAATGATTGCTGTTAAATCTA
>Ga0181392_1000187_pt1 | contig 22782 bp, 47 predicted proteins | sample 15SPOviralmetaG_FD_130083 | JGI IMG/M metagenome (GOLD analysis project Ga0181392, IMG submission 130083) | Marine viral communities from the oligotrophic San Pedro Time Series (SPOT) site, San Pedro Channel, CA, USA - 15 SPOT_SRF_2010-09-15 | ecosystem: Environmental > Aquatic > Marine > Strait... | reverse complement strand
TTGTCTAGAAGCTAATTTCATATCTTTTCTATCTTGCTTACCTTTAGCCTTTGTCATTTTATCAGCTTCATTTTGAGCGGCAAGGGTTGATGATAAAGAATTACTAACAGTAGGTGTTGAATAGTCTCTACCTACAGGTGTGTCTCTTCTAACACCATCTATTACTGATACACCTGGAGTACCTGGCATTTTTTTAGGTTTTGGTTTAACAACTTTATTGTTATTACTTGTGTTGTTGTTGTTTGAACCACCACCACCGTTTCCGCCGCCGCCACCTTCTGGTGGAGTAACTTTTGGATCGCTACCACTATTGAAAAACGCATAAGTACCAGCACCTAAAGCACCAGCCGCACCATATTTAATAGCTGGCTTAATTTTTTTATAACCTCTACCTAAAGTTCCACCAACTTTTTCAGAAAAGCTTTTTGTTCCTTTTAAAGTTTCACCACCTGTGCTAGCTGTTTTTGTTGATTTAAAACTAAGATTTCCAGTGCTGTTAGGACTTGGATTACTTGAAGGACCTGATTTAACTACGCTAGTTGATGTTGATGAAGTTATTTCTTTACCGGCTGAATCAAACTTCTTACCATCTACACTATAACCAACGTCTATTGTTTTTGTTTTTTTAGAAACTTTAGCAGCATCTTTACCTTTATCAACTGCTTTAACAAGAGCTTTAAATTTATTTTTTAAAGGTGTTACACCCATCATTCTAGCAGGAGTATATTTATCTTCTTTCATATTAATTTTAGAGGGTTTTTGTTCTAAATCTCCAGTTGTTGGATTTATTTGTGTATTAGTTCTTTCTGTTGGATTATTAATATTAGTAAAAGTATTTGTTTCAGTGCCACCAGTTCTTTTTTGATTTACCATTTTACTTTTTTCATAACTTTGACCACCAATACCGATACCAGTACCATAACCCATATCTTTACCAGAGGCTAATTTTGCAGCATATAATCTTTTATCTTTTTTAGTCCATCTTTTTGAGTCACTATAACCCATGCCCTCTGGTTTTGGTCCTGAAAAAGCACCAAGTTTATTTTCTTGCCTCATGGTTTTGTTTATTGCCTTTGAATTGCCTCTAGCCGCTTTACCAGCATCTAATTGATTCATGACCGCAAACTCTTGAGGTTTATTTTTACCAACAAAAGTAGAAACAACTTTATCTTCACCTTGTGTCGTGGTTGTTTGATTTTGTTCAGCAATTTGCTCAGGTGTTAAAGCTAAGGTCTCGTCGTTACTTAGAGTTCTGCTATTACCATCTCCATCAGTAGCAGTAACATTTCCAAACGCACCATCATCTTTAATATTACCAGACAATCTTCTTTGTTTGTTTTCTATTAATTTTGATTGCTCATACTTTTTAATAGAGTCTTTGCTTAAATCTGTAATACCTAGTTTAGACATTTCTCTACCTAATGGACTATCAGAAGCGTAGTAATCACCTTTGTACAAATCGTTACCTTGATAACTTCCTTCTAATCCTTCTGATGTAGTAGTAGATTCTCCAGGTATTATTTCATCTACCATTCTACCTGTCTTTATCGTACCCGTTCTAGGATCCTCAGCTGTTATATTATCTTCCTCTTTTATAGGGTTTTCATCATCTCCATCAATGTCAGCTTGTTTCATTGCTGATTTCATGTACAGAGCTTTTTGTACTCTTTGCGTTATTGGTGAATTACTCATAATTAGTTTTTATTTATTGTTATTTTTTCCACAAACCGTTTAAATTGCCTGTTATTTCTTTCCAGGTTAAACCTGTTTTTTCGTCTTTACTTGATAACCATGTGCTTATAGCTTCGTTATTATTTGGTCCATTACCAGTGGTACCATTATCATCATTACCACCTTCTTCGTCAGTAGTGATATCTGAATCAGGACCTGGATTTATAACATCGTCAAGCTCTTCTTTGTCTGATAAAGCACCTAGATCAAGTTGTTGGTATTTGCTAGCAGAATCCCTAGCACCAGCAACTAAATCAACATTACCAGTGTATTTTAACGCACTAGCCCTCATTGTTATAGGTACTGATTTATTTTTTTTATTGTAAGCCATAATTAACCGTTTTGTTTTTTAAATTCTTTGTTAGCTTTCCAAGCTTCTTTTTCCCATGGCAAATTCTTAGCACCTTCTTCCATTTCGTCTCTAGGGTAAGTTTCACCTTTCCAGTAAACATTATCATCGTCATACTCTAAATCACCACGTTCCATTTGGTTCATGTGTACTTTCTCATGAGCTATAGCTTCTAATTTTTTATGATCAGAAACATTTTTTTCTACAAATATAGTACCATCATTGTTAGCCTCAGCAATAACACCAGGCTCTAAATCTTTTTCAATAACAGGGTATTCATTATTTAATCCACCAGCAACATCTGTCTTTACAACACTGTTATTGTGTAAATTTTGTTTTGCTCTTTGTGTTATAGGTATACTCATTTATATATATTATAGGTTACACTATTATTTTTTTAATTAATACTAGTTGTTTTTATTTTTATTTTTGTAATAATCTATAAATTTCTGAGGTCTATTAGATTTTGTAGGTTTTGATTGTTCGCTTGTGTTACTGCTTGCGTTGTTATCAGTATCAGTTGCCCCGCTATTGTTTTTGTTTAATAAATTACTAATGCCACCTTTTAAATCATTGAATCCTTGTGAAAGTACATTCCCTTCTTCACCGTCCTTAGCATCGTATTCATAATATTTTTTAGCAGCATAAGGTATAATACCTTCATTATTTTCAGAACCAAAGAAAGGAGAGTATGATTTTTTAAAACTGCCATCACTAAACTCTTTATCATAGTCTTCATAACTAGTTTGTGCCATATCAGTACCCAAAGCCGCATCAAATGCTGTCAAAGCTTTATTATTCTTAGCGTATTTCATAATAGGTTTAGAAGCTCCTTTAAAACCTTTCATAGCGTATTTACCTATAGTAGCATATTGACCAGCTCCTGGTACAGCTGCCGCGGTTGATATAAGTGCGTTTTGGTACGCACCTTCTCCAGCACCTGTCTCATCTAAGTAACCTTTATCTTGAGCGTAACCTTCTCCAGCATACCAACCTGCGTTTATTAAATCTGCAGCCGCACCAAAAACAGGTACCATACCGGCTACATCTAAAACTCCGTGCCCTATAGAAGAAAACTTGTCATACCAACTTTTTTCTGGCACTTTTTCTGAGTTTGCTTTTTTGTTATTATACTCTATACTTTGTTTTAATGGTGAAAAACCTTGTAAACCAGATGTTCTAGCATGTACACCATTAAAGTTTATAACTGGTCCATTACCCGCAGCATCTATAGTTACCTCTTGGTAATTATTATGCCTAGGTGTAATCTCCCTATTATTTACTTTTTCTACAATATTCATCTACTATTTATTTTTTACCTCTCTTAATAGCAAAATCTTCTTTGTCTATTTTACCATTATTGTTTTCATCTAATCCTTTTTGTGCCTCGCTTAATTGTAGTGGTGAATTTGGACCTTCACCCATAAAAGAATCTTCTGCGGCTTTAGCTCCCATACCACCAATTCCTGGTACTATAGCTTCAGTGCCTTGTTTTTCGTAGTTGTAATTAGGCACTCTTTTAAATATGTTGCTAATTGAACTTTGATTTTTGTTTCCTGGTTTCCCCATGATTATCTGTGTTTGTCGTTAATCATATCACTAATAGATTTATTATAAACCTTATCAGTATATGATTTGTTGTTAAAAAAAATGTTTCGCTCTGAAGTTGGAATATCCTCTTCACCCAATAAGATTCTGTATATTCGGGATATAAGTTGACTACATTTAAATGAGGTTTTGAATATACTGTATTTAATTGTTGTTCTATTTCTATGTCTCCAAACCTCTATCCAACCTTTACGTCTCAATCTCTCCCAACGATTCTTATCCCATGAATAAGTATAAGTGCCGTCGATAAAATCATTACGCGTGAATCGATTCTTGCAGTCTAAATAGATTAATAGCTCTAGATCAGCATCTTTAAGGTCATAAGTTTTACAGACCCATTTTCTAACAAGTCTGTAATACTTAAATAATTGTATTTCTCTTAGATCTTCTGAGCTTAATTTCATTCTACTATAACTATGTCTTGTATTCTAATAACATAGTATAGTTTGTTTTTCCATTGTATACCATGACCAGCGTGTTTATCGTAATGAATTATATCGTTTACATTAACACCTTCTACAAGGTTACCAATTGATAATACTTTAGCTTTTAAATACCTGTTGTCACTGTCTAGCTTCTCTGTTATTTCTAAACCAGCTATAGTAGTAGGTTTTTCTTTAATTTTATCTACTATTATGTAGTTATTTATTGCGTTCATATCTTTCTTATATTAGATATTACACAATCTGCGGAAATTATAGTAGAAACTACTGAAATAGCGTTTTTTAATGCTGTTTTAGTAACTAAAGCGGGGTCTACGATGCCAGATTTTATCATATCGACGCTTTTACCGGTTGTAACGTCATATCCAATACCCTTTTGGTCAGGTATTTCGTAGTTTTCAATACCAGCATTGGCCATTATGGTAAAAAATGGAGATTTTATGGCTTCTACTAGTATTTTCTCCCCTATATTTTCAGGTTTTATGCTATTTGCAGCATTTAAAAGAGCAATTCCGCCTCCAGGAACAATACCTTCTTGCAAAGCTGCCTTAACAGCGTAAATAGCATCTTCAACTCTATCTTTTTTCTCCTTTAATTCTATCTTAGAGTTGCCACCCACTTTAATAACGCCAACATAACCCGTTAGCATAGCTAATCTTTCTTGTAATTTTTTCTTAAAAAACGGTTCTTTTTCGTTTTTAATAGCTTTTTTAACTGTATCTATCCTTTCTTGTAGATCTTCACTGTTTACACCAGTTGTCAGGACTGTAGTTCTGTTATTTGTTACAGATTTTACTACTTCACCTAAACAATCTGGCTGGATCAGATCTAAATCATCTCCTAGTTCTTCGTTCATTACGGTTGCACCAGTTAAAAATGCTAAGTCTTGTAACGTATCATCTTTACTAGCTCCAAACCCTGGTGGATCTACGATGTTTACGCTTATGTTACCTTTAACTTTATTCATTAAAAGCGCCGATTTTACTTGTTGTTCGACATTTGCTATAATTAATAGCGGGTTTTTATATTTTATTACATGCTCTAGTATATTTTGTATCTTTCTTATACTAGGTATTGTAGATGAAACTATTAAAACTTTAGGTCTTTCTAGTTCGGCTATTTGTTTATCTTTGTTTGTTGCAAAGTGTGATGATAGTAATCCACTATCAAACTGTACGCCATCAACTACTTCAGCAAAAGTTTCATCAGTATCACTTTCCTCCATTAAAACAACACCATCTTTACCTACTTTTTCATAAGCTTCTGCGATAATTGCTCCAAGCTTCGTATCATTATTGCACGAAATTGAGGATACACTGGATAACTGTGTTCCAGATACTGCTTTGGAGTGTTCTGAAATGTACTCCATAACTTTTTTACCTGCTGATTGAATTCCATTTTTAATATTTCTTATTGACTCACCCTTAAACTCAGGGTTGTTTACTGTTTTTATAAGTGATTCAGCAAGGACGATAGCTGTAGTAGTACCGTCACCTGCTTCTTTCACTGTATTTCTAGAGGCTTCTTTAATAAGTGTTGCACCTATATTTTCTACGGGATCAAGCAAGACAACCGATTCTGCTACGGTTACACCGTCTTTTGTGATTACTGGTTTCCCAAGTCCGTCTTCATATATTACACACTTACCAGAAGCTCCAAGTGTAGACTTAACAGCTTTCGCTAGTTTATCCACACCCTCTATAATTTTACTTTTGGCACTGTCGCCAAAATTGAGATCTTTAACGATCTCGCTAGGGTGATTAAATTCCATTTTATTATATTACGTTCTACTCCTATTTAAATGTCTTAACTACTTTTGGTCCTTTTAAGAAGTCTACTTTCTTAGCATAGTGCTCGATGCTTCCATCAATTGCAGCTTCTGCTCCGTCCATAGTTTCTCTTCTTGTAACATCATGCCATTTTTCACAGCATGTATCATCTTCAGGATTACAAGGACAATCGATGTCTTTGTACTCTGTTTGATAAAAACCATTTGGTAATTGTACTATCCTCCAGTTTTTCTTTTCTGAAAGGTGTTTCCAAAGTTTTATTTGGTCTTCGGAGATTTGTGGTTGACTATTCCACGTATTAGTCTTGTAATAAAAATACGTCATTATATAAGGTATTTAGGTTAATGCAGAGTACTTTTTGGTTCAGTGGACTCTACTTGCACTGCTTTTTGGTTGAACCTATGATGTACGTTCGTTATGTTTCCAAACGTTACGGTTATTTGCTACACTCATTCTTACTACACTACCATCTGGTTTGTGATGTAAATCATACTCACTAGACTGACCTATACTCTGGTTTTCTGAACGTTTTGCAATACGCTCTGGAGTGGAGGCAGCTTCAATGTCTCTCTTCTTTTTAGCAGCCGCCGCCTCTGGAGACAGGTCTTGCTTTTTAAAAGGAGAAGGGCTAGATCGTAATTTGAATGGTGTTGTCATATAGGGATAATCACATAAATAAAGCAAAATTTAAATTAGTGACAGTTGCCTATTACTATTATACCTTTAAAGGCTATTGTCATAAAAAAAGTTGTAATAAATATAGAAGTAAGGTTCTATACCCCCTCTTCTTCACTCTGTGCAATTATACAAAGTCAATTATATTTAGCGGGCCCCCATGTTTATTTCGATTTTGCCATATATATACATGTGTTTTCGTATTAACTATATTTTCACTTCATTTCATTTAATATATTTTCATTCTACATTTTCACATATTCGCTACGAGATTAAATAGATAATATATTATAAGTAAATAACTTAATATGAATAATAATAATTTAGATAGTGTGAGACAGTGTGGTATACTAGTACTAATAAATAAACAAGTAAACAAACAATATACTTTTACACAAACTAAATACGAAGTCAATAAGATAATATAATGTAACTAATTAATAATAAATAAATATAATAACTATGAGTAACTTAATCACTAAAAGATTTGTTGTAAGACAATCACTAATCGGAAAAAATGTAACATTTGAATTCACTAACAAAAAAGGTGACACAATAACTTACAATCACGACAAAGTATTTTCAATAATGAAAGATACACTAACTAAACTACCATGTTGGTTAAAGTACAAGTCGTACACTGCAACTAATAACATTCCGTTAATAGTAAGAGGTAAAGAGTTAGTATAATCTAACTCACCTCTTAAGGTTGTAGCACAGGTGGGCGTTGACGATTCTCTCCACTATAAACAAAGTTGAATCTATCAAATGACATAATGGTTAATGTGAGTTCGATTCTCACCATGTCAACTAATAAAATCTTAATAATATGTATAATCAATCAGCTTTAATTAGAATAGCTAAGCAACTATTCCCAGAAAAAAATGTATTTCAACTAACTAAGTCAGAACAAAGAGAAGTTCTAGCAATATACAACGAATATAACTAAATAATAAATATAACTATGAGTAAAATTAAATTCACGTACAACAAAGTGTACAACTATGTAAAAGGTAAATCAGTAGTAGAACTAGCTTTTGAGCTACTAGCTTTCGGTTTCTTAATGCCGCTTGCAATACTAGGTATCACCTTTATGTCTTATCAAATAATCTTTAACGGCTTAACTATATAATTATGCAGTGGATATTAACTTGTGATAATGGCAAAGAGATCGACATGACTCACTACATCGGTAAGCAAATGGACGGTGAAATAACTAGACAAGATGTTCTTGATAGAATAGAGTTTTATAAATCAACTAATAAACTAGAAGAGTATAAAGTAGATGATAAACTATATGGTCATTATACTAAAGACGGTAAGTTAACTAACAAATATATAAAATGATAGATATAATACTAATAATAACCTTAGTAATATTATACTATTACTACTTTAAAATATATAGTAACAATGAATAGAAAACACACTCACGAAAAACTATGGTCGTTCACTGATGAACATGTCATAGATGGTATGATATACTCTCACGAGTTAGACAAATATGTAACTATAGAAGAGTATACTGACGTATACTATGGTACATTATAATCACAAACTAAATACGAACAAAGTTAGATAATATAATAAAACTTATGAATAAATTAAAATATACTAATTACAACGCTTTCAACGTACCACAATCTATTATTTTAACTAAAAATAACAAGATAACTACGTACACTAGAATACCATACGCAAAACAATACACTAAATATATAACTATAAACGGAATAAGCTATGCCTAAATACTACAAAGACTGTACACTAAAAGAAATGTTTAAGTACCATGATCACACTTATATGATGAGTGATGACCATAAAGCATACGAAAACGGTAGATATCAGCGAGATATACTTGAAGAAAAAGTAAAAGCTTCAGGTGGTTGGACTAAAGAGTTATGCGAGTTGTATAATAAATATGCACCTAATGACTCAATGTTTCAAAAAGATTTTGAATGGACAAGTAAATACAGTAAATAATGCGGGATAGAGCAGAGGTAGCTCGCAAGGCTCATAACCTTGAGGTCGGTGGTTCGACTCCATCTCCCGCAACTAAATTAAATTAAATAACTATGACACACTGGCAACAAGAGCAAGAGGCATTAGAAAATGCTTTTGCAAGACAATTGCTTCTTAAGTATAATATTAAAGAAGTAACTACACAAAGACAAGCTAAAAATGGTACAAGAGAATTTGAGTTTCCTGTTCCATGTCACCCAAAACATTACTATTCAGTTGGTAATCTTAGATTAGCTTGCTTTAAAAGTGGTACAGTAAGAAAACAAAATGGCACTTACTCACCATATCAACTAAACAAACAATACAAGCAGAACAGAAGAACTACTTTCTTAACTGAAAATGGTTTAGAAACTAATGAATATATAGGTACAGCGAGAGCTTTAATATGGTCTCAGCTTGCAAGAATGAACTATATGTTAGAATATTATTTAAATAACTACGCTGGTTTAAAAGGTAAATTATAATATCACAAATCAAATACGACAATAGCTAGATAATATAATATATGACAAAATGTAAATGTAACAATATAATACCTCCGCAGCGCCTCGCACTAGGTTATACCTCTTGCGTCGAATGTAGCACTACCCAACCATATGGCTGTATTGCTGTCACTTACCACAAAACCGGTAATACCATTCAGATAATGCCGAAAGAACAGGCGAAACGTGTACGAAAGCTTGGCGCTCGACGAGGTTATGGAACATGCTTAAGATAAATAATATGGCAGTAATAAAACAAATGGATATTGTAGCAGAAGAAATAGCTACAGATGTAATAGATAAAATATATAAAGATTGTGATTGGCAAGTCGATCAGTTTCTACCTAAAGATGCTGAGTCCCCACTTATAAACGACACTCATAGTTATCTTATGAGACTGGTCGCTCGCCACATCGCTAATAAACTAGATGTAACAACTAATAAATACTACGATGAGTGATTCAGTAAAAAAATGGCATGAAATGCAAGAAGAAAATAAAGTAATAGTAAGTAATGTTAAAAAAGCTTATAAAATATTAATAGATTATGATGTTGAAGATATTAAAAAAGCATTAGAGATCTATAACAAAACAAAATAATATACGCGCAGCGATGCACCCATGTGGTACAAAGCAGGTAGTAAGTCGCGTGAAAATCCGATTAAGTTCGGTTGAAATAAGACAGAGTGGCGGCATACTGGTCACGTTAGTTGAAGGGTAAGAACAAGCGGTTGGAACGGTTGAAAGAGTACCGGATGGCTCCGTGAAGTTTATAACTTCATCAAAACAGAAAGTTGGGTATAAACGACAATTCTAGAAACTACCAGTCCCAAACTTCTATCTCTGTCTCCCTCACGGGAATACTCAGTTGCGCTTGAGTTGAAAACAAGTGAGGGATTATGGGAGTGACATGGTAAGATACGAACTAACGCAACAACAATTCTGGAAAGGCGTTGTCAATGCAGGTTCGCATAACGGCGGTTCGATTCCGCCCACTTCCACTACACACAAATTAAAAACGATATAAGTAAGATAATATAATTAAATAATCAATATGACAAAAGTAAAAACCGTCTACGACAAACTATTGCCCGACGTTAAAACAAAATTGCAAGCTAGTGCTAGAAAGTATGGCTCTGCTAAAAGACTTAAGTATGTTCTTATGTCTAAAACTATGTGGAACGAATTAACTATCGAAGACATGAAAGATCTATTAACGTTTGGTGATGTAACGGGTTACAAACTAGACTGGTTAGGATTTATGTACGGTGAAAATATAATACAAAAATAAAATTATGATAAGCAAAAACGAATTCAAAGCGTACACAAATGTACAAATGTCAGGCGTAACTAATATGTTTGATGTAAGAACAGTAGAATCTATATCAGGACTTTCAAAAGCAAAGATCATGGATATAATGAAGAACTATGAACAATACGATAAAACCTTTCAAAATGAAAATTAACTACAAGCAACTGTACCTAGACACACACAACTGCATGTTAGAGTCAGACTACTCAAGTGGTTATGATTTTGAAATGAGTACAGAATATACCGCTGATAGCTACAATGTATACCTATGTAAATATGTGGGTGAAGCTACTTATATAGCTGATCACGTTTACTACTACACAAATGATTTAGAAGATGTATTAAAAGAAAAAATACAAGAGTGCGACAAAGTATTCTGTGATGAAGAAATAGAAGATGAACTACATATTGAGTGGGAACAATGGTGTGAAGAAGAAGGTATTATAGAGTGGGATGACGACAACGAACAATATAAAATAGCAGGTGATGAAGAATAAACAAAACAAACCTAAGTGGTTTACAGGTAGTTGGTACACAACGGGTGAAACTGTTACTAACCCTTTTAGCGGCGAATGCTATACACTCACCGGCCCAGAGTTATCTATGTATGATTTTATAATGGGTGCTCAAATGTTTGGCGACATGCCAGATAAATTAATAGACGATGTTCAAAGAGCGTTGTCTTGGTTTAGAAAACATAACGCTAAAGCTTACATGATACTACTAGACTAATGAATACAGATGAATTTAATGCGTTGGTATATGAGTTAGACTCACACGCGCAAGAAACAATGAACAAGAAAGGTCCCGAGTATACTATGCAAGACAAAGATGTACTAAATAATTTTAAATCTACAGCTAAAAAGCTAGGTATAGATCCACTAATTGTATGGTATGCATACTTTGATAAGCAAGTTAGCTCTGTCGCCGCTCATGTTAGCAACGAAGATTTAAACAAAGCAGAGCCTATGATCAGTAGGTTTGGTGATATAATTAATTACGCTAAACTTGGTTATGCATTATTTAAAGAAAGAGACCAAAACTAACAATTACAAATGGTGGAATTAAATAAAGGATATACAAAACAAGAAATTGACAAACTACAAATTATACTAGGTTTAGTACAAAAGTTTGACAATATAAGAGACTGTGATCACTGTGCTTGCAGTCAAAAACTAAGCAAAGACATAAAATTTATAATACTAGAAAAATGAGTACAAGAAATTTAACAATGGTCGTAGACCGAAAACACGCAGAAGAAAACGATTTAGGATTTGCTGCAGATCCTTGTCATTTCAGTGACAAAAGCTATGTAAATATGTATTTACATCATGATGGCTACCCTGAATATCAAGGTGTACAGTTAGCAAACTGGTGTCACACTAATGCTAGGCAAGACGGTAGCTCGGTAGCTGCTAAGTTAGTTCATGATATGTACTATGACAGTTGCTATCTATACCAAGATCATCAACATATAGATCATCAATACACTTATATAATATGGACAGGTAAAAAAGATGATATATGGATTAGTTGCTACGATCAATACAATAGTAAATGTGTATTTGTGCTAAAACCAGAAAAGATTATATCTAAATATATGCTAGATATGGAATATACTGACTTTGCAAACAACGAAACTAGACAAGAACAAAGAGAATACACAAACTAAGTACGAATGGATTTAGATAATATAAATGATAAAACAATAGACTTAATAACTGACGCTGTTATTAAAAAAATGCTTTACAAGTTTAAACAAGAGTATCATCAAATGTCAACACCTATGAGTGTTGAAGATTTGCTCGATGGGTTTATGCCATTCAGAGAAACAGAAGAAGAATTTTTAATAGCTGAAATGGCTAGACTACACACGCTTTTGTCTATGTATGAAGAAAAAGAAGAATTTATAAAAGCAGCAGTTATAAAAAAAAGACTAGAAATAGTAGAAAATAAATTAAAAGACCTATGATAAAACCAATGTTAGCACATAAGTATGACGACAAGCGAGTAGACTGGTCTCAACCTGTGTATATACAACCTAAGTTAGACGGCGTTCGCTGCCTAATAAAACGTGTGTCAGATTTTCCTGGCCAAGAAAACTTAGCCTCGTTCAGCGTAAAAGCATATTCAAGAACAGGTAAAGAATTTAAAAACATAAAACATATACTCGATAGTTTAAAACCATTTTTCTTTCATCAACCTGATGTTATACTCGATGGCGAGTTATACAATCATGATCTGAAAGATGACTTCGAGAAAATTATATCACTAGTTCGTAAGCAAAAACCTACCGATGATGACAGGTTAGATGCTAAAAATCTAACTCAGTTTCATTGCTACGATTATTTCGATGGTGTGCAGTATGACAGCTACAAAACTCGTATGAATAATCTAGTAACCTCAGACATATATAGTAGTTGTGTTAAATATGTTCCAGCAAAGCTCGTAGATTCCTACAATTATGCTAGAACATTACACAAAGAATATCTTGCAGCTGGTTACGAAGGCTCTATCATAAGGCTAGATGGCTTATACAAGCACGGTAGGTCTTACGATCTAATGAAATTCAAAGACTTCAGCGATACTGAAGCAACCATCATAGGTTATGAATTAGGTAAAGGTAAAAGGACAGGTACGTTAGGCAAGTTCATCATGTTAGATGACGGAGGTATACAGTTCGGTTGTCCGCCGGGCAAAGGTTATACCTACAAGGATCTAGCTAGTATGCTCGTTGAAATAGATACTTATATTGGCAAGCGTGCTACCTTTACTTATTTTCAAAAAACTAAAGCAGGTTCATACAGACACCCGCTATTTAAATGTATACGTAATTATGAGTAAATTAATATGGCAATTATACAACGACAACTTAATATCAGAAGAGGTAGCAAACCTCTTATTAGACAAACATTATAATAGATTAGATAACAAAAGATACAAATGAATATATTTTATTTAGATAAGGACCCAGTAAAAGCCGCAAAGCTACAATACAATAAGCATGTTGTAAAGATGATCTTAGAATCAGCCCAGATGCTTTGTACGGCACATCATTGTCATGGTCTAGACTATGAAACTGAATGGGTACCTTATAAAAAAGCTCATGTCAATCACCCATCTACAAGGTGGGTAAGACAAAGTGCTAGTCATTATCTGTGGTTGTATTATCACATGCTAGCGTTAGGCGATGAATATACTAAACGCTATGGTAAAATACATTTATCAATTACTAAATGCAAAGAACCATTAGCTAAATATCCTGACGGTATACTACACACAGGTTTTTCAGAACCTCCACAGTGTATGCCCGATGAATACAAGCGTGAAAGTGCTATACACGCGTACTGGTTGTACTACGTACACGAGAAGAAAAATATAGCGCATAACAAAGAAACATTATATGATACTAAATACATTAAAGATGTTGTTGGTTACAGCGACAATCTACCATGCTACTCCAGAACAGACGGATAGCACTCCACATATAACAGCTAGTGGTAAACATATTAATATGGAAGATCCACAATCACATAGATGGATAGCTGTAAGTAGAGATTTAGAAGCTGAAGGTTATACCTTTGGTGTAAAAGTAATAGTAACAGGTGCAGGTAATCTCGATGGAGTTTGGACAGTACAAGATAGAATGAATAAAAGATGGACATCACGAATAGATTTTTTAGTTGATGAATCTTTAAAAGGAGGTAAATGGGAACAAGTAACAATAAAAATATATGAGTAGAAAACAAGCTAATCATCTCATAAAATTAAATTTTATGGGTATAGGAGATAAAGTAAAAAAAATAAGAAAACCAAGGGCTGTGACAACAGGCTCTAAGTATAATAAGTAATAGGCAAATGTCACAAGATAGAAATATAAAATGGTTAAATGATAAGCGCATCGTTTATAGGCAAGACCCTATATCTGATGTACCTACTATTGAAACCACTCAATATAAATACTATGCTGATGGTACGTATCAATGTTATCACCTGTTCAATAGCAAGGCTAAAATAACAACGTACAAATCATTAAAGTGGCACATGCTTGTATTATACTACTTAAATATAGATGGTATAGATGGTGACGACTTGTCGTTAGAAGATGATATGAGGTATATATTTAAATTCATAGCAAATAAAGATAATGGTTATGTAACATTTTTTATTAAATCTAAAATATTAGATGATATGATAGAAGATGTACTTAACCAAGGTGGTGATCCACCTGCTAACAAGCTACGTAAAGTAGTATTTAAACCGTACTCTGGGTTAGACTTGAGTGGAAAATTAAAAATTGTAGGGAAATTAATAGGTAGATCATCAAATGTAGATGACGAAGCTATATATCAAACAATGTTAGACTTAAAAGATTTTGGCAAAAAGATCACCGTAAGTCGTATAGCTGGTTTATTAAATTGTTCTACAAGAACAATACATCGCCACATGTGTGATGATTTAAAACGAGAAAAACAAATATTAAATGAAAAAGTATAATATTAAAAATTATATTAGGTGGAAAGATGATGTAGCTAAGTCTATATTTATGATACCTAAGCATCTAAGAGAGGAGGCTGAAAATGGTAATTTTACTAATTTAAATAGAAAGCAAACTATTACTATTTTTTTACCTTTAGTAGAGAATATATCCAGAAAGTTTTCCACAACACAACAAGCCAGTGGAGTAATGACAATAATGGATTTAATACAGGAAGGAGCATCAGGTTTAACCTTTGCTGTAGATAGGTTGGATAGAGAAATACTATCTGAATCTGAAGATCAAGAAAAAACCATAAAATCTTTTTTATCTAAAAGAATAAGAGGCGCAATAAGAAGAGGTGTTGATAGTAATAGAGGCAATATGAGAATACCAGAACATAAGCTAAATGAAATACGTAGATCTTTTGGTAAAGATAAAAAAATGGTACAAATGTTTTTTAACTCAATATTTTTAAGTATTGATAGCAAACCTAATAATGAGGATAATATGATTTATCAAATACCTGATAAGTCTGAACCTTACAACATGCAGCTACTAAACGTATATTTAAAAGGTATACTACAAAAACATTTAAATATGAAGGAGTACGAAGTATTAAGATTAAGCTATGGTTTAGATTGTGATAAGCATTCTGCAAAGCAAATAGCTAAGATACTAGGTATACCAGGTGAAAGCTCTTATGTTAGGGTTTCGCAGTTAAAAAAGCAAGCTGTAGAAAAGCTAGTAGAAAAAGTTGACTACACGCAAGTGCTTGATTACCTGTAGATTATAGAGTGAATATAATGTAAATGGTGTTCACCAGTATGTAATTATAATATAGACTAAATTAAATTAAATATGACTTTAAATGAAAAACTGGCTCAGATCCAGACAAAGTTTAAATCGAAAAAAAGTAGATTTAACTCATTCGGCAAATACAACTTCCGATCAGCCGAAGACATTCTCGAAGCAACTAAACCGTATCTATTAGAACTAGGCGTATCAGTAAAAGTTGATGAAACATTAATTGACAACACTGCGTTTCCAATTATAGAATCAACTGCTACCATAAGCGATGGCAAAACTGCTATACACGCAACCGCACTAGTAGGTGTAGACTTAGATCAAAAAGGTATGCAAATGCCTCAAAAGTTCGGTGCTGCTTCTAGTTATGGGAAGAAATACTCATTAGGAAACTTATTCTTAATTGATGACACTGCAGATAGTGATGCTACAAATAATCATGGTTTACCTATGAATGCAGCAGCAATACAGAAAGCTAAAGACTTTGTACAAAAAGGCGGCAAACTGGATGCAATCAAGAAGAAATATAATGTAACTCCTGATATTGAAAAACAAATAACATTATAGTATGACTAAAAAAGAAATCCTAAAAAAGCTTGAAGATGATGAAAATTATTATGGAGCTTTTGGAAGGAAATACCTAAGTAATTCAGATATAGGAACTTTGCTTACTAACCCATTAGGGTTTGGTAAACCAAGTAAACCTAGTTCAGCTTTTCTTGTAGGTGGTTATTTTCATACTTGTATACTAGAGCCAGATAAGCTTAAGAAATACAAGATAATTCAATCATCAAGTAGAAATACTAAAGCATACAAAGAAATGTCAGATGGTGAATTATGTTTATTACAACACGAGGTAGATGGTATAGAGTTAATGTCTGATAAAATGATGAACAATGAAGTTTGTAAAAGCTTGATACAAGGTGCTGACGTAGATTACGAAGTGCCAGCTGTTAAAAAGCTAGGTGAATATATGTGGAAAGGTAAAGCAGATATTGTAAATCATGAAGACAAATTGGTTATTGATTTAAAGACTACAGCAGATATAAATAAGTTTCGCTGGTCGGCAACAAAATATAACTACGACTCTCAAGCATACATATATCGAAAACTATTTGGTTACGATATGATTTTTATTGTAATAGACAAAACGACACATCAAATAGGAATATTTGACTGTTCAAATGAATTTTACGAAAAAGGTAAAGACAAGGTAGATAGGGCGGAGAAAGCTTATGAGCTGTTCTATAAATCTGAGGGTTTCGATCCTAAACAATACTTCATAAGCAAAACACTTTAATATAATAAATATGGCAAGAACAAGAAAAAGAACATGTGATGTTACTGGTATCACAACAGGTGTAAATAATTTTTACACAAATCAATCGCACTTAAAAGCAATTGATAATTTAAGAAGAGGATCTGGAGCTACAAAAAGCCAGATGTCTCGTATGTTTAACCAATTAAAAACTTATTAATATGGCAAGTATAATAGCTACAAGTATTAACCTTAACGCTATACCTAAAGATAAAATTATCTTAGGTAAGAAAGGTAAATACTTACCTATCACTATTACACTTAATGATGAGTTAGATCAGTTCGGTAATCAAGGTCCTGTGGTTGTTCAACAATCAAAGGAAGAAAGAGATGCTAAGACTGAAAAAACTTACTTAGGTAACGTAAAAGTGGTTTGGACCAACGATCAAAACGTATCGCCGGCTCCAAGAGATAATCAACAAGCTCAAGCGGCACCAGTTGCGGCTCCAGCTCAGGTTGAAGATGATCTTCCGTTTTAATGGAATGTGAAATGTGTGGACAAGGTATGACGCAGGACGAGTATATGTTCTGCGACATATGTCCAGACTGTAGAGACGGAGATTAACAATTAAATTAAATTGAATGCAAGTAGAAAATAGAGAGATTAATGGATTTGTGATTGATAAATTCAATCAACATGGCCTTGAAGAGGGTAAGACACAGGGGATTTGTCCTTTGTGTTCTCACACAAGGAAACCTAAAAATCAGAAGGCTAAATGCTCTTCTTATGATTGGGAACGTGGTCTCGGTACTTGTCACAACTGTGATACAACTTATCAACTACATACTTACGAACGTAAGGGAGCTAGCGACAAAGAATATGTTCGCCCGGTATATCAAACACCGGTTGCTCCCAGTAGTAAAGTTGTAAAATGGTTTAAGTCAAGAGGAATATCTCAGGGTACTTTAGAAGCTTTAAACGTTACTGAAGGCTCTGAGTTTATGCCTCAAACTGGCAAGAGTGAGAACACTATTAAGTTTAATTATTTTATAGGTAATCAACTTATAAACGTTAAATATCGTGATGGTGCTAAGAATTTTAAATTATACAAAGGTGCTGAGAAAATATTTTACAATATAAATAGTATTGTTAACAATGACGCGGTAGTAATTGTAGAAGGTGAAATAGATGTATTATCATTACACGAGGCAGGTGTGCCCAACGTAATATCTGTACCTAACGGCGCAACGTTAAATCACAACAACCTAGATTATCTAGACAACTGTATAGATTACTTTGAAGATAAAACTAAAATAATACTAGCCGTTGATGCTGATGAACCAGGTCAAATGCTAAAGCAAGAGTTTATACGTAGGTTAGGTGCTGAAAATTGTTATATAGTAGATTTTGATGATTGTAAAGACGCTAATGAGTATTTAGTAAAATACGGTAAAGAAAAATTAAAGTATGCTATACACGACTCGCAGCAGGTTCCGTTAGAAAACGTAACAACTCTTAAAAATGTAGAAAATGAACTTAAAGATTTTGTTAAAAATGGTTTCAAACCTGGGTTTCAAGTTGGTTTACCTAACTTTGATGATGTGTTCAGTACTTATACTGGGCAGTTCATCACTGTTACTGGGATACCTAGTAGCGGAAAGTCTGACTTCGTTGATCAGATGGTTGTAGGTTATAATAAACAGTATGGGTGGAAGACAGCTTTTGCTAGTCCTGAAAACCAACCAATATACCTACATGCTCACAAGCTTATGCGTAAGACTTGGGGTGATATGCCTTCACCTGGTGATATAGGTAACAATACTTGGAAAAGTGTTTCAAACCATGTTAACGATAACTATTATTTTATCGATATGGATAAGTATAGCTTAGAGTCTGTGTTAAGAAAAGGTGCTGAGCTTGTTAAACGTAAAGGTATTAAATGTCTTGTTATAGACCCTTACAATAAAGTAAGAGATACTAATGCAGCGTCAGATGATGTTAATAGATATACTATGGACTATTTAGCTAAAATAGAACAGTTCTGTAAAAAGTATGATGTTTTAACATTTATAGTAGCACATCCGACGAAGATGTATAAGGGACAAGATGGTAGAATGGAAGAACCTAATATGTATAACATAAAAGGTGGTGGTGAATGGTATGATGCTAGTTATCATGGCTTATTAGTACATAGGGATTATGAAGCTAAAAATACTAAAGTAAAAGTATTAAAATGTAAGTTTCAAAACTTAGGTGAAAACGGTGCTGAAAGCTTTTTTACTTGGGAACCTAGATCAGGTTCTTTTATACCGCAAGTTAATGTATTAGACGAAAACAAAGATGTCGGCAGCTTACCGTGGGAAAACTAAGCACGGTATGGGTGTTTACACCCGTACTGCTGAAGACGAAAAAGCTTTAAAATGGTGTTATGACAATAACATATGTATTACACCTAGACAAGCTAAATGGGGAGAAAGACTTTGGGTTATAGATATTGAAAAAGGTGTATACCCAAATAGAAAACTAATAGGTACTTCTAAACCCCATGGACCAAATACGATATGGGAAAAAGTATCTGAATATCAATTATATTATTATAATAAATATGCGAACTAAATTTTTAAACGCCAACGAAGCATTTAACTGCATACTACACGAGTTAAGAGTAGAAGGTATAGACTTTGACAATACTAAAGCTTTGTTTAATGTAGGCTTCACAATAGAAGATCCGTTAGACAATCATATTAAAAATAAGTATAGAAAATGGTCTCATGAATATGCGGAAGCCGAATGGCAATGGTACTTATCAGGCGATCCTAGTATAGATAAGCTAGGTGAATTATATGGTAAGGTTCCACCTATATGGGAAACAATGGCTGATAGCAATAGAAATGTAAATAGTAATTATGGTTATCAATGGCAACGTAACAATCAAATAGATTACGTTGTTGGTAAACTAAAAGAAAACCCTAATACTAGACACGCTGCTATCAGTATATATGACTGCAAAGAGTTTGAAAAGTATCGTAAAGATACACCTTGTACTTATGCAGTACAATTTACAATAATTAATAATAAACTATGTATGTCTGTTTATATGCGTTCTAACGACATCTGGTACGGTTTCTGTAACGATCAATATCAATTTTCATCATTACAGAAAATGATCGCAGAGAGACTGTCTATTGACGTCGGATGGTATTATCATCACGCACACAACATGCATTTATACAATGATAAATTATGACATATTATATTTATCATATTCCTGGTAAAAAAATTGGTGTTACCTGTGATCTTAATAACCGGGTTACAATTCAACAAGGTTATGAACCTAAGGAATATGAAATACTAGAGAGCTCTGAAGATGTAGATTATATATCATCTAAAGAGATTAAATTACAAAAAGAGTATGGTTACAAAGTAGATATGGTACCATACAAGAACCTTAAACCAAAAAAGAATATGAATATAAACGTAACTGAACAAACCACAACATTTCCATGCCCAGTTAATAAGCTGAAGGGTCAGCTGTTTGATAACATAGGTATGAAGTGGCAAACCGAACACGGTAGGTTAGACATAACACCTAAAACAATAGAGTGGATCATGTCAAATATTAAAACCTCTATGTTTAATACAGACAGAAGCTATGTGTACAACAAAGCATTTGCTAGGTTTTATGACAACAATGATGTGTTCGCTAAACCAACTGTAGCTAAGTGCTCTAAAAAACCTTTAAAAATGTTTGAGAACATTAGAAATTGGGCAGATGAAAGGGGGTTATATGATAAAGGCGATGCTAAAACACAGTTAATTAAATTACAAGAGGAAATGGGTGAGCTAGCTAAAGCTACATTAGAAAACGATAAGCCAGAAATAATAGATGCTATTGGTGATATGGTTGTAGTATTAACTAACTTAGCTCATTTAAACAATGTTAATATAGAAACTTGTATTGCAGAAGCGTACAAGGTTATATCTAAACGTACAGGTAAAATGGTTAACGGAACATTTGTTAAAGATGCAGATTAAAACAACAGATAAGATAGTACAAACTGTACTAAGGAAGATGGACGAACGTAGTCTTGTGGGCCAAAAGAAATATGGATCAACAATGCAAGATGAAATACAAACTGGTAAGAAAGATTTAAATATGTTTTTAACCGATGTGCAAGAAGAGATAATGGATGCGTTGTTATATATTGAAGCCGCAAAAAGATGTTTACAAGATGAGGTTGAAGAATTTGCTTACAAAAAATTCACCACAGATGTAACTAATATAGAGGTCAATGAGGAAGAGGAATTATAAAAGAAAACGAGGTCCTGTTGTTAGTAAAAAAACTACTATTGACGGGATTAAGTTTGCTAGCGGATTAGAAGCTTATATGTACAAAGCTCTAAAGAAAGCAGGTATTGACGCCGCTTACGAAGGTAGCACATATACAATATTTCAAGGTTTTGATTTAAATAAAACCTGTTACGAAAGATGTGCTAATGGAAAAGGAGATTATAAAGATAGAGGTAATAAGAAAATTTTACCTATAAAATATACTCCTGACTTCATAGGTAAGGGTTTTATAATAGAAACAAAAGGAAGAGCTAATGAAGCTTTTCCTATGCGTTGGAAGTTGTTTAAACATTATGCCGAGCATAATTTAAATTCAACATTATACAAACCTCAAAACCACAAGGAGTGTGACAAAACCGTAGAATTAATATTAAAAAACATATGAAAAAATGGGAATTAAGCTTTGGCCTTTTTGAAGGCCTAATACTTGGGTATAGAAATTATCCAGATTTAGAAAACAATAAAATAGATCACGTATTTTATTTATTTATATTTGACGTTTGTTTAACACTTTATTACGATTAATATGGCAGCACCTTTATTTACAGAAAGAATACCTTATAAACCTTTTGAATACCCTGAGTATTATACAGAAGGTTGGTTAAAACAAGCGCAAGCATTTTGGTTACATACTGAAATAACAATGAGTGGAGATGTTAAGGATTGGAAAGAAAAACTAAATGCAAAAGAAAAAAACCTAGTAGGTAACATACTATTAGGTTTCGCTCAAACAGAGTGTGCGGTATCAGATTACTGGACACAAAAAGTCGTATCATGGTTTCCTAAACATGAGATACAGCAAATGGCTATGATGTTCGGCTCACAAGAAACAATACACGCTGTAGCTTACAGTTATTTAAATGAAACACTTGGACTCGAAGACTATGAAGCTTTTCTTCATGAACCAGCTACGGCTGCTCGTTTTGATAACCTTGTTGCATATGATGGCAACGATCCCGTCGGTATCGGAAAGTCATTGGCTACTTTTTCTGCTTTCGCAGAAGGAGTTTCTTTATACTCTGCTTTTGCCGTTCTTTATAGCTTTCAGCTACGTAATTTACTTAAAGGCATAGGGCAACAAATGAAATGGTCTGTAAGAGATGAATCATTACATAGTAAAATGGGTTGTCAATTATTTAGACACATGTGTTCTCAAATACCTGGTTTAAAAGAAGATTGTAAAGAACACGTATATGACGCAGCTTTAACTATGCACAATGCTGAAATGACCTACATAAGTAAGTTGTTTGAAATGGGCGATATTGAAGGGATAACAGAATATGACCTTCAACACTTTATTAAAAAACGTACAGGTGATAAAATTAAAGAATTGGGTTATAAAGAAGAGGGAAAGTTTAAATTTGAATATGACCAAAAGTCAATTGATAAAATGGCTTGGTTCGACCATCTTACTGGGGGTCACACTCACACTGATTTTTTCGCTATTAGGCCGACTGACTATAGTAAAGCAAATGAA